>Ga0114968_10001384_pt1 | contig 18612 bp, 19 predicted proteins | sample M_130807_EF_Meta_FD_87020 | JGI IMG/M metagenome (GOLD analysis project Ga0114968, IMG submission 87020) | Freshwater microbial communities from Lake Montjoie, Canada to study carbon cycling - M_130807_EF_MetaG | ecosystem: Environmental > Aquatic > Freshwater > Lake | place: Lake Montjoie...
CGCCGACCTGCATATGGCCGAGGATCTGAAAAACACCGGCCACGGCAACCTGTTTGTGATCTTTGGCGAGCCCGACATCAGCATCTCGGACGCCCCGGGCGGGCAAGTACAGATAAAGGTCAACGGCGTGGATGTGTTTCACCCCAACACCGGCGAAATCCGCAGCCACGGCGCCGAGGGCATCGCTTGCTGGTTCATAGACACCGACTACAACGAAGAAAGCTTTTTTGTGCGCCACGCCTATTTTTTGGGTGCGAGCGACCCCTACAAATCCCTGAAAAACACGCTCAAAGCCGAGATCAACCCCGAAGCCTGGCAATCCTTGCACAGCGATACCTCTCGCCCGTTTGACAAACCCAGCTCAGGACGGATTGCTGTCAAGGTAATTAATCACTTGGGGGATGAGGTGATGAAGGTATTTAGGGTTTAGATTTTTATTTGAATTATTGGTTCACGACCAATAATCAGCAGATCTGAAAAATGGCTCGCATCTACCGCCCATGCCAGCGGCGATGGGCTAACAAAAAAATACCCACGCAAACCGGCTTTAGCCGGCCTGCGTGGGCAGTTTCTGCCTAAGCGGAGGAGGCTTAGTCCGCGCTAAAGCTCACCACGTCCGCCACAGCGCGGCGCACTTTGCGGGGCCAGTTGCCGGGGGCGGGGCGGCCTACGGCGATGAGCATGGCGGGGATTTCGTTGGCGGCGAGTTTGCACTCGGCGCTGACGGCGGCGGGGTCAAAGCCGATCATGGCGCCCGAGACCAGGCCTTTGCCGTGGGCGGCGTACATCAGCGTCATTGCGGCCATGGAGGCCGAGCGGATGGCTTCGTCGCGCTGCAGTTGGGCGTTGCTGTCGTACATGCCGTTGGCCATGCCGATCCAACCGTCAAAAGCGGCTTGGTCGATGTGGCCGCCGTCCAGCATGGGCTTGATGAGCGTGGGCAGGTCTTTGTGGCCGCCCACTTTGCCGACGACCACAAAGGTCACGGCCGCGTCGCCCACTTTGGGCTGGTTAAAAGCGGCGGCCTTCAGGCGCGCTTTGGCAGCGGGCGTGTTGACGGCTACCAGGCGCCAGTTTTGCTGGTTAAAGGAGGTGGGGGTTTGGTTGGCCAGTTGGGCCAGCTCCGAAATCTCAGCCTGGCTCATGACGTGGGTGGGGTCAAAGTTGTTGGCCGAGGTGCGGCCGTTAATGGCGCTTGTAATGTCTGTCATACGAAGTTTCTTTAGGTAATAGGTGGTGAAGGGAAATTATTTGGCCAGCGCTTCGATCGCGATGTCGATACGCACCTCGTCACCCACGTAGGGGGCGTATTTGCCAGCGCCAAACTCGGTGCGCTTGATGGTGGTGAAGGCGTTGGCGCCCAGTGCGGGCACTTTCATCATGGGGTGGGGTACGGCCTGGAAGGAGGTCACGGTCAGGGTAACGGCTTTGGTCACGCCTTTGATGGTGAGCTGGCCTTCTACGGAAGCGGGCTTGTCGCCGTCAAAAACCACTTTGGTGGATTTGAAAGTGGCTTTGGGGAACTTGGCCGTGTCCAGAAAGCCTTCGCCTTGGATGTGGCTGTTGAAGTCGGTGGAGCCGGTGTTGACAGTGGTCATGTCAATGACGATGTCGACCGCGCCAGTTTTGGCAGCGGCGTCAAACACCACGGTGCCGCTGGTGTTGGTAAAGCTGCTCAGCTGGGTGGAATAACCCAGGTGCGAATACGAAAAACGCGGGAAGGTGTGCGAGCTGTCCACCGTGTAGGTCACGGGGGCGGCCAAGGCGGCGCCCATGCCGATGGCCGTGAGTGCGATAGCAGCGCTGAGCGTTTTCAAAGTTTTCATAGAGGTTCTCCAGTTAAAAAAAGGTTTATTTGCCCGCTTGGACGGTGAGTTGAAAATTGACCAGGACGTCATTGGCAATGACGTCAAATTTGGACCAGACGCCCTCGCCGATGGCAAAGTCGGCGCGCGCCAGGGTGAAGCTGGCGCTCAATTGGCCTTTGGCGCCTTGGGCCACGTACTTGACCGGGAACTTCAGCTCCCGCGCGCGGCCTTTGATACTGAGCGTGCCGCTGGCCTCGTACACATTGGGCGCCGTGGCCTTCATTTGCTTGAGCACGAAAACGGCCTTTGGGAAGGCGGCGGTGTGGAACCAGGGTTTGCCGACCACCTCGTCATCGCCCTCGCCCGAGCCGGTGTCTATGCTGGCCAGGTCAATGTCGATGGTGGCGCTGGCCTGCTCGGGCTTGGCTGGGTCAAAGCTGAGCGCGCTGGCAAATTTGCCAAACTTGCCAACCATGGAGACGCCCATTTGCTTGTAGCGAAAGGTGATGCTGCTTTTGTCCAGCTGCACACCTTGGAATGGCGCGGCCATGCTGCTGGTGGCCAATAAAAAGCCGGCCGCAAGGGCTGCAAAGTGTGTGTATTTCATATCAGTGTTCTGCCTTGGTCGGCTTTATTCGGCTTTGGAGGGCATCATGCGTTGCAAGACGTCGTCTTTGAGGACGCGGTAGTGGTACACGGCGGCGGCCACATGCACGCCGACCAGCGCCATCAGACCCACGGCCAGCGCGCCGTGCAGCTCTTCGAGCTGGTGGCCCAGGGCTTTATCGCGGGCCACCAGGTCGGGCAGCTGCAGCACGCCAAACCAGACGGTTTGCACGCCCTTGGCCGAGCTCATGATCCAGCCGCTCACCGGGATGGCCAGCATCAGCACATACATCGCAAAGTGCCCGGCATGGGCCGCCATCTGCTGCAAGCCGGTCATGCTGGCCGGATAGGCAGGCGGGCGGTGCGTGGCGCGCCAAAACAGGCGCAGCCAGACCAGGGCAAAAAAGGTAACGCCTGCCCACTTGTGCCAGGAAAAGAGCTGGATTTTTTCCGGCGACAGCGGCAAATCGGCCATGTAAAAGCCCAGTGCCAAAAGGCAGCCAAGCATGAGGGCCATCAGCCAGTGCAGGGCTTTGGCGGGGGTGGTGTAGTGCGTGGTCATGGGGTGGTGTTAGTGAAAGCTGTAGCCGTCCATGGCGATGACGTAATCGCTCACGCCCCTGAAAAAGGCCTGGGCTTGCGCATCAGCACCGGCGGCGCCTAAAGCGGTAAAAAGGGGCAGCAAATGGTCTTCGCTGGGGTGGGCGCGCGCGCCGTCGGCGCTGGCCTGGCGGTAGTTGAGCAAGGCGTCCACGTCTTTGGCCACCATGTGGGCGTGTATCCAGTCGGCAAAGCTGTGGACATAGGCGGGTGTGAGGCCGCCGGACATGCGGGCCACACCATAATCGCGCAAATTATGGGTGACATTGCCCGAGGCGACGATGAGCACATCGCCCTGCGCCAATTGCGCCAGCGCCTGGCCCACCCGGTAGGCGTGCGCCGGGCCGGCATGGGTTTGCAGTGACAGCGGGATCACCGGAATGTCCGCGTCCGGAAACATCTGGCGCAAGGGCACCCAGGCGCCGTGGTCCAGGCCGCGCGTCAGGTCCAGGCGCACTTCCAAGCCCTGGGCTTGCAGCGCGCTGGCAACCAACTTGGCGGCCTCGGGGCAGCCCGTGGCGGGGTAACGGATGTCGTAGAGGCGGCTGTCAAAGCCAGAAAAGTCGTAAATCGTCTCCAGCTGGGTGGCCGTGCCTACCGTGGGCACGGTGGTTTCCCAGTGCGGGCTGAGCACCACGATAGCGCGCGGCGTGGCAAAGCTTTGGGCCACCTGCGTCATGGCGGCGCCCGCAGCGCCCGGATTCAGCGCAAAAGTGGGCGCGCCGTGGGGCACAAAGAGGACGTTTCGGTGGGTGGACATGGGGCTTATTGGGTTGGCGAGGTGGACTGTAGGCGGTCATGCGCAAAAGAAAAAGCCGCATATACACAATTACTTGTTGCATAATTTGCAACAATGGACAAACTCGATGCAATGCAGGTGTTCGTGCGCGTGGCCGAGGCGGGTAGTTTTACCGCCGTGGCCGAGCAGCTGCAGGTAGACCGCTCGGCAGTCACCCGGCAAATCAGCGCGCTGGAAAAACACCTGTCCGCCAAGCTGATCACCCGCAGCACGCGCAGCCTGACACTCACCCCGGCAGGCGCCGCCTACCTGGAAAAGTGCCGCCTGATCCTCAATATGGTGGACGCGGCCGAGTCCAGCCTGTCCGAGGAAGGCGCCATGGTCCGCGGCCGGGTGCGCCTTGCCTTGCCGCTGAGCTTTGGCCGCGAGCGCCTGATGCCCGCGTTGCTGGAGTTCATGCGCCTGCAGCCGCACCTGGAAATGCTGCTGACCATGTCAGACCAGCGCTCCAACCTGATTGAGGAAGGCCTGGACCTGGCCATCCGCATTACCGCCGACCTACAGCCGAGCGACATTGTCCGCAAGCTGGGCGCGTGCCGGCTGCTGACGGTGGCCTCGCCGGCCTACCTGGCCGAACACGGCCAGCCCGCGCACCCCGAAGATCTGCGCCACCATGAGTGCCTGATCTATTCCATGAGCAGTACAACGGCCAGTTGGCCCTACCAGCTTGGCGACCAAACCAAGCCCTTCGCAGTGCGCGGACGCCTAACGGCAAACAATGGCTTAGCCCTTTTGAACGCCAATGCGGCAGGCATGGGCATTTCGGTGCAGCCCGATTTTTTGGCAGCGCCGTTTTTGCAGTCGGGCCAGGTGGTGGAGATCCTGGCCGATTTCGCCCCACCGCCCCTGGGCATTTACGCCGTGCTGCCCAGCAACCGCTACATCCCGCACCGAGTGGCGGTGCTGATGGACTTCCTGGCCAAGGCGCTGGCGGCGATGGGGCACTGAGCCCAAGGGGCAAAATAGCAGCATGATCCTAGAAACCCCCACATCCACCATGCCCCCCAGCCTGCGCCTGTTTTTTGGCTTTGCCTGCATCAGCGGGCTTTTGTCTGTGGCCGTCAGTGCCTCCTTAGCCCATGGCCTGAATTTGACGCCGTACGACTTGCAGGCCCTTGCTTGGGCCCTGGACTTGCAGCGCTTTCATGCCTTGGCGCTGATCGGGCTGACGCTGATGGGCCTGGTGCGCGGCAGCAACTGGCTGCGCACGCTGGCCGGGCTGCTTTTTGTGGCGGGAACCGTGCTTTTCAGCGTGAATATCGAGCTGCGCATCCTGCACGGCTTGGAGGCCCTGCGACCGGCCGCGCCTTGGGGCGGCAGCGCCTGGATGCTAGCCTGGCTGCTGTGGGCGGTGGCCGAGCTGCGCCCGCGCACGCAAAACTAGCCCTCAGCGGCTGAAGTGCCTGAATTTAGGGGGCAAATGGAGGTGTTCACGATGCGGACGCAAGAGCCGGCTAAGATCACGTCGCAACGCGACTGGGCGCCACGAAGGCAGTGACACATGACCAGTCAGCCTCCTCTCTCTATAAGAACAGCCATCCATGAAGACTCTGACACTGCGCTCTCCCTTAATATTGATCCGGATTTCCGCCCTCGGGCTGGCCTTGGTTTGGGCACTTGGCGCATGCACCAAATCTGCCGAACCTACGCCTGCGGCAAACGGCGCCAATGCGCCGACAGGCGCTGCGCCCGCTTCTGCCGCATCGGCACCCGCCAGCGCTGCCTCGGGCCCAGCCCTGCCGCCGGTGTCGATAACCACGGCCAAGGTCGAGCAAAAAGACATGGCCGTGCGCCTGCGTTCGGTGGGAACGGTCTCGCCGATTAACAGTGTCGATGTGAAGGCGCAGACCAGCTCCATCATTGCCAAGGTCCTGGTGCGCGACGGTCAATTTGTGCGCGCAGGTGACGCGCTGTTTATCTTGGACGCGCGCACCGAAGAGGCCAATATTGCCAAGGCCCAAGCCCAAGTCGCCAAAGACAATGCTGCGCTGGCCGATGCCCAACGCCAGCTCAAGCGCGCGCAAGACCTGCTGGCGCAAAAGTTCATTTCGCAAGGCCAGGTGGACACGGCACTGGCCAACGTTGAGGGTTGGCTTGCGACGCTCAATGCCGACAAAGCCGCCCTGGACGCGACCAAAGTGGCGCTGTCTTATTCGCGCATTAACGCGCCCTTATCGGGGCGCGTGGGCGTGGTCAACGTGTCGGCCGGTGCGGCGGTGCAGGCCAATATCACCAACTTGCTCACCATCACCCAAATCAACCCGATTGCGGTGACCTTTACCCTGCCCCAGCGCAATATTGCGGACGCATTGGGCGCGCTCAAGGGCGGCGGCGCGCCCGTGATGGCTACTTTGGCCGACAACGGCGGCACCTTCAAAGGCAAGCTGCAGTTTGTCGATAGCGTCGTCGATCCGGCCTCTGGCGCGGTCAAGGCCAAGGCCTATTTCAAAAATGACGAGGAAAAGCTCTGGCCCGGCGCATTTGTGGAGATTCAGCAAACCCTGCGTGAACTCAAAGACGCATTGGTCGTCCCTCAGGCGGCAATCATTTACGGTGCGCGCGGCGCCTTTGCCTACGCTATCGAGGATGGCAAAGCCGTTATGCGTCCGGTCAAAATTGTGCAAAGCCAAGGCACCGAGGTGGCAGTCACCGGTCTGGCGCTGGGTGAATCCGTCGTCCTGGACGGCCGGCAAAACGTGCGTCCGGGAAGCCCGGTTGTCGAACGCAGCAAAGACGCGCCCAAGGATGCGCAAGGCGGCGCGAGCGCGGCCTCCCTTGCCGCGTCCAAGGCGAGCGCACCATGAATTTTTCGGAGATCTTTATCCGACGTCCGGTGATGACGGTCTTGCTCAATTTGAGCATGGTGTTGGCGGGCATTATTGGTATCTTCAATATCCCCACCGCAGCCTTGCCTAGCTATGACACGCCGGTGATCAATGTGTCGGCCTCGCTGCCCGGCGCCAACCCGGACACCATGGCCAGCTCGGTGGCCTTGCCGCTAGAGAAGCAATTCCAGACGGTGCCTGGCCTCAAAACCATCAGCTCCACCAGCACACTGGGCCAGACCTCGCTCACCCTGGAGTTTGAAGAAGGCCGCGACATCGACGCAGCTTCGGTAGACGTCCAAGCGGCGCTGCTGCGCGCCCAACGCAGTCTGCCGGTGGACATGACCAACCCGCCGTCCTACCGAAAGGTCAACCCGGCCGATGCGCCGATCATGTTCATCTCCATGACCTCGCCCTCGCTCTCGCCCCAAGAGCTGCAGGACTATGCGGAGCACCTGATTTCGCCCACGATGTCTACCATCGCCGGCGTGGCGCAAGTGAATATTTATGGGGCTAAGCGCTTTGCGGTGCGCGTGCGCATCAAGCCCGACGCACTCTCGGCCATGAACATCAGCCTCGATGAAGTGAGCGCGGCCCTCAAGGTGGCCAACGTCAACACACCGGTAGGAACGCTCGAAGGCGCGAAGCAATCGTTGGTCTTGCAGGCCAACAAGCAACTGACCAATGCCCGCGAGTTTGGTAACCTGATCATCAGCAACAAAGGCGGTATGCCGGTGCGTCTGCGCGACGTCGCCAAGGTGGAAGACAGTGTCGAGAACCTCAGAACATGGGCCACCTTTAATGGCAACAGTGCCATTTCCCTGGCCATTCAGCGTCAACCGGGCGCTAACACGGTCAAAGTAGTCGACACGATCCGGGCCATGCTGCCCGATTTGCAGGCGCAAATGCCCGCCTCGGTGTCGATGCAGCCCATCAACGACCGCTCCATTTCCATTCGCGCGGCGCTGCATGATGTGTCGCTGACCATGGCCGGCACGATCGCGCTGGTGGTGCTGGTGATCTTTTTGTTCCTGCGCCGCTTTGTGGCCACGGCCATCCCCACGCTGTCTTTGCCGATTTCGCTGATGGGTGCAGTGGCGCTGCTGTGGGGCCTCAATTACAGCCTGGACAATATTTCGCTACTGGGCCTGACGCTGGCGGTAGGCTTGGTGGTGGACGATGCCATTGTGGTGCTGGAGAACATCATCCGCCACGTGGAAAACGGCGAAGCCCCGTTTGATGCTGCCCTCAAAGGCGCGCGCGAGGTGGGCTTTACGATTGTCTCGATCTCGACCTCGCTCATTGCGGTGTTTATCCCAATTTTCTTTATGCCTGGCGTGATCGGGCTGCTGTTTCACGAGTTTGCGGTGGTGGTGGCGCTGTCCATTTTGGTCTCGGCCTTTGTCTCGCTATCGCTAGTGCCCATGCTCGCAGGCCGCTTTTTGCAACATGAATCCCATGCCAAAAAGCCCAACGCCATGATTCGCTTGTTTGAGCGTGGCTTTCAAAAAATGCTGGGCGGCTACGAGCGCATGCTCAATCTGACGCTGCGCTGGCGCAAAACCGTGTTGCTGGTGGCAGCATCCACCTTTATCGGCACGATTTACCTGGTCAATATCATTCCCAAAGGCTTTTTCCCTGAAGAAGACATCGGGCAAATCACCGTCAGCACCGAGGCCAACGAAGATATTTCCTTCCAGGCCATGGTGCAGTTGCAAGAGCGGGCGGTCAACATCATCCGCGCCGACCCGAACGTCAATGCCGTGAACTCCTTTATCGGCGGCAACAACGGCCAGAACGCGGGCCGCATGTTCGTGACCCTCAAGCCTGCGAGCGAGCGCGTTCCAGCGAAAAAAGTAATCGAAGGACTGCGGGGCAAATTGAAATCCATTGCTGGCCTGAACGTCTTCATGCGCCCGATTCAAAACTTGCAGTTGGGTGGACGGCCCAGCAAGGCGCAGTTCCAGTACGTACTACAAAGCGTACGCGCCGACGAGCTCAACGGCTGGGCCGCCAAGTTGCAGGAAAAGTTGCGCGGCGACCCCATTTTCCGCGACGTGACCAGTGATGCGCAGTTCCGCGCCTTGCAGGCGCAGCTCAAAATTGACCGCGACCGCGCCAACAGCCTGGGCGTGAGCATGGACGCGGTGCGCTCGGCGCTCTTTAGCGCATTCGGCGAGCGCCAGGTCTCCACCATTTACCTCCCCACCGACAGCTACCAGGTGATCATGGAGGTGGCGCCCGAATCCAAACAAGACGAGGCGGCCTTGAACGGTATCTACGTGCGCTCCAACACCGGCGCGCTGGTGCCCATCAGCAGCTTTACGACGGTAGAGCGGACCATGGGCGCCACGGCCATCAACCACGTCGGGCAATTGCAAGCGGTCACCATCTCCTTCAACCTGGCCCCCGGCGCTGCACTCGGTGATGCCACAGCCAAGATCGACAAGGCCCGCGAAACCATCCAACTACCCTCCTCCATCATCACCACCTACGGCGGCGATGCGGCGGTATTCAAAAGCGCGCAAGGCGGGCAAATGGTGTTGGTGGTTGCGGCGCTGTTGGTGATTTACGTGCTGCTGGGCGTGCTCTATGAGAGCTACATCCACCCGATCACGATTTTGGCGGGGCTTCCCTCAGCGGCCATGGGTGCCTTGGCGACCCTGATGCTCTTTGGCCAAGATCTGACCCTGATCGCCACCATCGGCATCCTGATGCTCATTGGCATCGTCAAGAAAAACGCCATCATGATGATTGACTTCGCCCTAGAAGCACAGCGCCACGAAGGCATGACGCCCGAGCAAGCGATTCACACCGCCTGCCTGATGCGCTTTCGCCCCATCATGATGACCTCGCTGGCAGCTATGTTCGGAGCCATGCCGATTGCCTTTGGCGTGGGTGCGGGAGCCGAGTTACGCCAGCCACTGGGCTTGGCGGTGGTGGGCGGCCTGGTGTTTTCGCAGGCTATCACCCTGTTCATTACACCGGTGCTGTACCTGGCCATGAACCGCTTTAGCGGCACCGGCCCGATCACCGACCACGCAACCGACATCTCCTAAGGCCGGCCGGCTTAGCGCCAGAAGTGGCGGTCCCGGTGGCGATAACCCCAGGGGATCACTACCGTAGGCCGGTACACCGGTACCGGATAAAACACCGCCGGCGGTGCGCCTAAATAGCTCTCCTGGAAGTAGGCCGGCGCTGGCGAGGCCGCCACGGTGACATTGGCCAACTGGTTATTTTGGGTGGCTCCGACAGGGCTGACCTGCAAGGCAATCGTGGGGCCGGGATCCTGGGGCATTTGGACGCTGTACTGCCTACCGCCAAACTCGTAGACCACCTGGTAGCCCACGTTGCGTGTCTCGCTGAAGTTTTGGATGCGGCAGCGCTCAACGACTTGGGCCCGCTCGCCACCCGAGCCCTCGACCCGATCGCCAATGACCGCGCCGCCGATGGCTCCGATGGCTGTGGCCGCCGCCCGTTCAGCGCCATGGCCACCGACCGAATTGCCCAAAGCGCCACCCGCAATCGCGCCGATGAGCGAACCGACACCACTGTTGGACTGCTGCACCATGACTTGCTCGCTGGAGCACACCCGGCGGGGCACGACCACTTGCTGCACCACGGGCGTGGACGACAACACTTGACCGACATCCTGCGCCATGGCAGCGGCCAAAGTACCCAATCCAAGCGTTGCGAAGATCCAATTTTTCATGATGCGAGACTCCTAAAGGCTTACATTGCCGTGTTTGTATAGTACGTTAACGGGCGGCCCAGGGCTCTTGTTGACAGGCTTTACGCCCGCTTTTCCCCTCAATGCCGGCTCATTGCAAAGTCCAGGCAGAGATAATCATCCCCAGAACTCAGCGCCGCTGACCGCCACTTGGCCCACCCACTGCCCAACACGCCTTGAACCCCGCCGCCCACTCCCTGCCCGCCCGCAGTTCCACGCCCGCATTGTTTCTACCGGTTTGCGCCCTGCTGTGTGTGCTGGCCTTGGTGCCCACCGTGTGGACGGAGCTCGATTTGGCCGCTGCCCAATGGTTTGCGACAGAAGGCGCCAGCGCCGACATGGTGCGTTGGGCCTGGGTTGACGCCGTCAACCGCTTTTTGCCCGCCGTTTTTCGGGTTTTTGTGATTGCCGCGCTGTTTGCTTGGGTGGCAGTCAGTTTGCAGCCGCGCGGGCGTCAGTGGCGTTTTGCGCTGGCTTTTGTGTTTTTGGCAGGGGCCTTGGGTCCCGGTTTGGTGGTCAACTCTGGCTTTAAAGAACACTGGCAGCGGGCACGCCCCTACCAGGTGGACAACTTTGGCGGCCCGCAGCACTTCACCCGCGCCGGCGTCATCACCGACCAATGCGATAACAACTGCTCCTTTGTCAGCGGCCATGTGGCCTGCGGCTTCTTTCTAGCCTCGCTGATGCTGATACAGCCACGCCGACAAAAGCGCTGGGCCTGCGCCGGGCTGCTGGCCGGCGCAGTGATCGGCTTTGCGCGCATGGCCGATATGGCGCATTGGCTGAGCGATGTGCTTTGGGCCGGGCCCATCACCCTGGTCTGCAGTTGGTTGGTTTGGCGGCTTTTGCTGCGGATCTACCCGCCTACGCCCGCTTTAGCGCCTGGGATCATCAGCCCACCGAAGGCCTAAAGTCCCACCGCCAGCCCCGCTAACGCGCTGGGATAGCGCAAGCGCAGGCGCAGCTCTTGTTTCATGCGCCGGTTGTCCAAGCGGCGCGATTCCTCTAGAAAGCTCATTTGCATCGGCGACAGTACTTTGGCCGCCTCGGTGCGGCTCAGTCGCGGTGGCGCTGGCAGGCCGTACAGGGCGGCAGCGGCTGTCATGTAGTCGCCCATGGGCAGTTGCTCGTCGTCGTTGATGTTGTAGCTGCGCTGGGCCCGCCCGCGCCAAAGCGCCAACACGCAGGCGCGCGCCAAGTCGTCGGCGTGGATGTGGTTGGTAAAAACGTCCTCGCTGGCGATCAGCACAGGTGAGCCCTGCCGCAAGCGTGCCAGAGGAGTGCCGCCCTCGCGGTTGGGCGCGTAAATACCGGGCACCCGCAAGATACTGACCCGGGTGGCCAGCGACCGGCCCCACATGCGCAGGTAGGTTTCGGCGTCTACCCGGCGCAGCGCACGCGCGCTGCGCGGCGCAAGCGGCCGACTTTCGGACACCAAGGCGCCGGCGCAGTCGCCGTAGACTCCGCTGGTGGAGGCGTAAACCAGGCTGCTCGGGCCGCCGCGCCGGCGCAGGGCGAGCACAAGGTTGCGGGTACGTGGATCGGTCTGGGCACTGCCCGGCGGCGGCGCCAGGTGGACCACATGCTGGGCCAAGCCGGCCAGTCGGCGTAAGCTGGCAGGGGAATCGAGATTGCCGACCACAGGCTGCAAGCCCGCCGCGCGCAACGGCGCGACGCGCGCCGTCTGCGAGGTCAGAGCCAGCAGGCGAGGGCCGGCGCCCAACGCCCGGGCAGTGCGCATGCCCACGTCGCCGCAGCCTACGATGAGCACCCGGGTGCGGCGAAAGCGCGCTGGCAGCGCGCCCAGGGGAGATTGGTTTGAGGGCAAAATCGGGGGCTTTTCTTTCGTTTGAACCCCAAAGGATAACCATAAACATGAGTTCCAGTGCCGCCAGTTTCTCGATCACGGTCCAGCCCGCCGACATTCGTTTTGAGGCCAGCACCGAAGAAACGGTGCTGGCAGCAGGCATCCGCAACGGCATCGGACTGCCCTACGGATGCAAAGACGGCGCCTGTGGATCGTGCAAATGCAAGCTGGTATCGGGCCAGGTCACACACAGCAACTTCCAGCGCAAAGCACTCAGCGAGGCTGAAGAAGCCCAAGGCATGGTGCTAACCTGCAGCGCCAAGGCGCTTAGCGATCTGGTGCTGGAGTCGCGCCAGGTCAGCCCTGCGGGCGCCTTGCCGGTGCGAAAAATGCCCACCCGGGTCAGTGCCTTGTTGCGCAAAACTGCCGACGTGATGCTGATGGACCTGCAACTGCCGGCCACGGAGACCTTTGCCTACCGCGCCGGCCAGTACGTCGAGTTCATCTTGCGTGACGGCGCACGGCGCAGCTACTCCATGGCCAACGCGCCGCACACCGGACCGGGCGTGCAACTGCATATTCGGCACATGCCGGGCGGGCGCTTTACCGACACGGTTTTCGGCTCTATGAAGGAGCGCGATATTTTGCGCATCGAAGGCCCGATGGGCTCTTTCTTTTTGCGCGAGGACTCGGACAAACCACTGGTATTTTTGGCCTCGGGCACCGGGTTTGCGCCACTCAAAGCCATCTTGGAGCATATGCAGCACAGCGGCATCACACGGCCGGTAACTCTGTACTGGGGCGGGCGCCGCCCCGCGGACCTGTACATAGACGACTGGATGCGCGCCCAATGCGCCGCCATGCCCTCGCTGCGCTACGTGCCTGTGGTCTCCGACGCTTTGCCCGAGGACGCGTGGCAAGGTCGCAGCGGCTTTGTACACCGCGCGGTGCTGGAGGACTTTGCCGATCTGTCGCTCCACCAGGTCTATGCCTGCGGTGCCCCTATCGTGGTGGAATCTGCACGGCGCGACTTTTGCAACCTGGCCGGACTGCCCGAGTCCGAATTTTTCGCCGACTCCTTTACGTCAGAAGCGGACAAGCACAGCGCCAGCTAGGGCGCGAGGCCGGCGGGAGCCTCGTGCGTGGGCGCCAGGGCCTCAGGGCGTTGGCTGAGAAGGACTGCAAACACCACAATCACGGCGCCCAGTTGTGCCATGGAGCTCATCTGTTCGGCCAGTAAAAACCAAGCAAACAATGCAGCGAACACCGGCTCCATGGCGTAAATGATGGCCGCCTGCTCTGCCGACACATGGGTTTGCGACAGGGCCTGAAGGAAAAACGTCGCCGCCGAGGCGATCGCCCCCAAAAACACCAGGCCGCAGAGCACCTCGATGGTGATCACATGCGGCAAATTGGCCATGCGTGTGCCTCCGCTGTCCAGCGCCATCCAGACCAGCCCCATCACGGCCATGCAGCAAACCTGCGCAGTGGCCAGTTGAACTGCACTGTGCCTAGGTGCCCGCGCCGACATCCCGATGGTGTAGACCGCATAGGCCAGTGCCGCCAGCAGCGTGGCCGCGTCAGCCCACAAGTTGGCTTCACCTTCGTAAGACATCAGTCCAATGCCAAAGCAGGCCAGCGCTGCGGCAACAAAGATCAGCAAGCGTGGCCTAGCTCCCAGCAACAGGCCGAGCAAGGGCACCATCAGCACGCTCAAACTGGTCAGAAAGGCGCTTCGGTTAGAGGCAATAAATTGCAGCCCATAGGCCTGCGCCGCCATAGAAAAGAGCGCCAACCCCCCCAGCAACAAACCATCGCGCCAGGCGCTGGCCGACACGCCGCGCACAAAGGGCAGCATGCACACAGCAGCAATGCAAAAACGCAGCGTGGTGATCTCTACACCGCTGAGCACACCCGTGGCGATTTTGAGTACCGGGAAAGTCAGGCCCCAGACCACCGTCACCAGCAACAACAGCGCCGGATACCGGTAAGACCTGCGCGAAGGCGCGTTGGCCAATCTATTCGCCCAGGTAAGCGGCACGCACTTTGGGGTCGGTAAGCATCTGCTTAGCGTCACCGTGCATGGTGATGATGCCCGACTCCATCACATAGCCCCGGTTTGCAATGGAGAGTGCTCGGCTGGCGTTTTGCTCCACCAGTAGCACAGTGACGCCTTGGGCAAACACGTCTTGCACGACTTCAAAAATTTTGTCGACCATGATGGGCGACAAACCCATGGACGGTTCATCGAGCAGCAGCACTTTGGGCCGGCTCATCAGGGCCCGGCCCATGGCCAGCATTTGCTGCTCGCCGCCGGACATGGTGCCCGCCAATTGGTCACGCCGCTCTTTAAGGCGCGGGAAGATGGCGAACATTTTTTCGATGTCCTGCTCAATAGCCTCTTTGTCGTTGCGGATGTAGGCGCCCATGTACAGGTTTTCCATGATGGACATACGGGTAAAGACGCCGCGTCCTTCGGGCACCATGGCCAAGCCTTGTTGGACCAGATCCCAGGGGCCTTGGCCGCGTATGCTTTTACCCAGGTATTCGATGTCGCCACCGGCCAAGGGCAAGGTGCCGGTAATGGCCTTCATAGTGGTGGTTTTGCCCGCACCGTTGGAGCCGATCAGGGTGACCAGCTCGCCCTCGCGCACCTCGAAATCTACCCCTTTGACGGCCTGGATGCCGCCGTAGGCCACTTGCAGGCCGGTGACTTTGAGCAATGTGTTCGTCGTCATACGTTTTCCAAATCTGTGAATCAATGGCCGCTGGTGCCCAAATAGGCTTCGATGACCTTGCTGTCCTTTTGGACTTCGGCCGGCGTGCCTTCGGCGATTTGCTTGCCGTAGTCCAAGACAGTGACGCGATCGCACAGACCCATAACCAACTTAACGTCGTGCTCGATCAGCAAAATCGTGCGGTTGTCCTGGCGAATGCGGTCAATCAGTGTGCGCAGCATGACTTTTTCGGTGGCGTTCATGCCTGCGGCTGGCTCGTCCAAGGCGATCAGCTGCGGGTCAGTGGCCAGCGCCCGGGCGATCTCCAGGCGGCGCTGGTCGCCGTAGCTCAGGGTGCGGGCTTTGTAGTCGGCAAATTTGCCAATGCCCACGTACTCAAGCAATTCCTGCGCGCGCGCTGCAATAGCCGCCTCTTCGGCCTTGAAACTGCTGGTGCGCAGCATGGCGCCTAGCAGACCGGAATGGGTGCGCACATGGCGCCCGACCATGACGTTTTCCAGGGCCGTCATCTCGGCAAACAAACGTATGTTTTGGAAGGTGCGGGCAATACCGGCCTTGGCCACGGTGTGCACGGCCGTGGGCCGGTAAGCCTGCCCGGCCAGCGCAAAGTCGCCGCTATCGGGCGTGTACAAGCCAGTCAGGACGTTAAAAAAAGTGGTTTTACCCGCGCCGTTGGGCCCGATCAGGCCATACACCTGCCCGCGCTCGATGGTGATGCCCACCTCGCTCAAAGCCTGCAAGCCGCCGAAACGCTTGGAGACGCCTGTCACCTGCAAAACGATGTCTTTAGAAGTTGCTGTTGTGCTCATGACCGCCTCCTTCACGCCTGGCCCGCTGGAGAAAGCGATTTGCCGTGTTCCGGCGAGGGCCACAAGCCCCTGGGGCGCAGCAACATCACGGTCACCATGGCCAGGGCAATGAGCAGTTGGCGCAAGATGGATGCGTCCAAGCGCCCGTCGGTCATGGTTTGCAAGGGGCCAGCCACATAGCGCAGCACCTCGGGCAGCGCAGACAGCAGCACGGCGCCCAGCACCACGCCAGGCAAGTGCCCCACGCCGCCAAGCACCACCATGGCCACAATCATGACCGACTCCATCAAACTAAAGGACTCAGGCGAAATGAAGCCCTGAAAGGACGCAAACATAGCCCCCGAAACGCCGCCAAAAGTGGCACCCATGCCGAAGGCGGTGAGTTTGAGGTTGCGGGTGTTAATGCCCATAGCCTTGGCGGCAATTTCGTCCTCGCGAATAGCCATCCAGGCCCGGCCGATGCGCGAGCGCTCCAAGCGGTGCGAGATCACAATACTAAAAAGCACCAGCGCCAAAAACAGGTAGTAATACAAAGACACCGACGCAAACTCGATGCCGCCGACCACCAGTTTTTTGCCGATATTGATGCCGAAAAACTGCAGTGAGTCGATCTGACCTACGCCCTTGGGCCCATTGGTGATGTTGTAAGGGTTGTCCAGATTATTCAAGAACACGCGGATGATTTCGCCAAAACCCAGCGTCACGATGGCCAAGTAATCGCCCCGCAGGCGCAGCGTAGGCGCGCCCAGCAGGACGCCGAAAATACCGGCCAGACCGGCCGCCAAAATCAATACCAGCCAAATGGGTGTATGCAGACCCTGCGGGTACGCTGCGGCCATCAAGGCAAAGGTTTCCGTCAGATGCGGCGAATTGAGCAGGCCGTAGCTGTAGGCGCCGATGGCAAAGAAAGCGACATAGCCCAAATCAAGCAAACCGGCATAGCCCACCACGATGTTCAGGCCCAGCGCCAGCAACACATACAAGAGCGCCATATCGGCAATACGGACCCAGGCATTGCCAAAGATTTGCAGTAGCAAGGGCAGCACCAAAAGTACCACGCCAGCGAGTAAAAATGCGGTCAGATTTTTGTTTTTCATATGCACGCTCCCCTTCAAGCCCGGTCGGCCACACGCTCACCGAGCAAGCCCGAGGGACGCAGCGTGAGCACCACGATCAGCACAATGAAGGCAAAAATATCCGAGTAGTGGCTGCCCAGCACGCCGCCCGTCCAGTCGCCGATGTAGCCCGCGCCAATCGACTCGATCAGGCCCAGCAAAATCGCGCCTACCACTGCGCCGGCCAAATTACCGATGCCGCCAAAGACGGCAGCGGTAAAGGCTTTTAAGCCTGGCAAAAACCCCATGGCGTGCTGCGCGGTACCATAATTTGACGCATACATCATGCCGGCGATGGCGGCCAGCACGGCGCCAATCACAAAAGTGGCGGAAATCACCATGTCGGGTTTGACGCCCATCAGGCCGGCCACGCGCGGATTCTCAGCCGTGGCGCGCATGGCTCGGCCCAGCTTGGTGTAGTTCACCAGCCAAGTCAGGATGGCCAAGGACATGGCGGTAAAGGCCAAAATCATGACCTGCGTAGGGGTAATCACCGCGCCCAGAATATTGAACGGGTCGCTAGGCAAGAGCGTAGGGTAGGACTTGTAATTGGGCTTCCAAATGATCATCGCCAAGGTTTGCAGCAAGATAGACATGCCGATGGCAGTGATCAGGGGCGCCAGCTTGGGGCTGTTGCGCAGCGGCCGGTAGGCGATTTTTTCGATGAGAAAGTTCAGGACGGCAGCCACTACACAGGCCACCACCAGGGCGATCAGTAAGATGACAAAGCCAGGAACGCCCGGCAGGGCTGGCTGTAGCAGCCCGATCAGGGTCCAGCTGGTCAGCGCGCCGACCATCATGACCTCGCCGTGGGCGAAATTGATCAAGTTGATGATGCCGTACACCATGGTGTAGCCCAGGGCGATGAGCGCATACATGCTGCCCAGCACCAGGCCATTGATAACCTGTTGTACAAATATATCCATAAAAACACTCCGAATGTGCGGGGGTGCGCAGGCCCTGCGGGCCCTCACACGTCGGCGCAAGGCCATTGAAAGCAACAAACCGGCCCATTTTGCGAATTTGCAGATGGCCGCCGCGCTGTGACGCGATTCTAGCCATTCGCCCCTCAGTGAGACAGAGGGTTTATCCGCCTTGTCAAAGTCCGTTCCTAGCGCGCAGCGGCATTGCGCGCACGCAGTTCGCGCAGCTTTTCGGCGATACGGATTTCCAAGCCACGGGCTTGGGGCTGGTAAAAAATGCTGTTTTCCAGGCCTTCAGGGAAGTAATTTTCACCAGCGGCAAACGCGTCGTCCTCGTCGTGGGCATAGCGGTAATTTTTGCCGTAGTCCAGGTCTTTCATCAAGGAGGTGGGCGCATTGCGCAGGTGCAGCGGCACCGGGCGCGTGCCGTCTTTTTTGACCAGGGCGCGCACCTGTTTGTAGGCGGTGTACACCGCATTGGACTTGGGTGCCACGGCCAAGTACACCACGCACTGGGCCAGGGTCAGTTCGCCTTCGGGGCTGCCCAGGCGCTCGTAGACCTCGGCGGCGTCCAGGGCCATGCGCAAGGCGCGCGGGTCGGCCAGGCCGATGTCCTCGCTGGCCATGCGGATCAGGCGGCGCGCCAAATAGCGCGGCTCTGCACCCCCATCGAGCATGCGTACGAACCAATACAGTGCAGCATCCGGGTCCGAGCCGCGCACGGATTTGTGCAGGGCCGAAATCGAGTCATAAAACTGCTCACCCCCTTTGTCATAGCGACGCATGCGCTCGCCCAGTACCTTGAGCAGCCAGGCATCGTCAATCTCGGTGCGGCGCTCTTGCTGTGCGGCG
>Ga0114968_10001385_pt1 | contig 18612 bp, 19 predicted proteins | sample M_130807_EF_Meta_FD_87020 | JGI IMG/M metagenome (GOLD analysis project Ga0114968, IMG submission 87020) | Freshwater microbial communities from Lake Montjoie, Canada to study carbon cycling - M_130807_EF_MetaG | ecosystem: Environmental > Aquatic > Freshwater > Lake | place: Lake Montjoie...
GCAGCAACGCTGGTCACGCTTGCGCGAAATCCGCGGGCTCGTGACACGCAAACTCGAAGAGCTTCGCACGGCCGGCAGCATTGGCTCGTCACTGCAAGGTGAGGTCGAACTCACCGCACAAGGCGCTGATCTCGACTTGTTGCAAAGTGTCGCAGAGCAACTACCGTTTATTTTGATTGTGTCAAAAGTGAGCGTATGTGCGGCAAGCGCTGCCGGGCAAACCGAACTCTTGATCAACATTGCACCCTCAGCCCACAAAAAATGTGAACGCTGCTGGCACTGGCGTGACGATATCGGCCACGATGCCGAGCACCCCGATATTTGCGGGCGTTGCGTGAGCAACTTGCACGAAGCATACGCAAACGGCTAAATGATGATGAGAGCCCATTCACACGCACACGCAAACGGCTAAGTCACCGTGAGCGTCGACCCTCAAGCACACCCTCAGGTTCAGGCCTCGCCACCGCTCACTCGCTGGCTAGTCCTGGCGGCATGCTTATTGGTAGCAGATCAACTCACCAAGCTTTGGTTTGACTCGGCCTTGCGGTACGGCGATCGGCTAAACGTCTTACCTTTCTTTGACTTCACACTGCTTTATAACCGGGGTGCTGCGTTCAGTTTTTTAGCGGATCAAGCGGGCTGGCAACGCTGGTTTTTTACTCTCTTAGGGCTAGTGGCCTCGGCTTTCATCCTTTGGATGATGCATAAAAATCGTACGCAGACACGCTTATTGCTCGCCTTGGCGTTAATCTTGAGTGGCGCGCTGGGCAACGTCATCGACCGGGTTGCTTACGGCCATGTCATTGATTTTTTATTGTTCTACTGGCAAAACTGGTATTACCCCGCCTTTAATGTTGCCGACAGCTGTATCACGCTCGGTGCTATCCTGATGATTCTGGATGAAATTCTTCGACTGCGAGGTCGCCATGCAAGAGCTGCTGAATAAACGCATCGTATTGGGGTTGAGTGGTGGCATCGCCTGCTACAAGTCGGCCGAGCTCGTGCGCCGTTTGGTCGAACAAGGCGCAACGGTCGACGTGATCATGACCGACGCCGCCACACATTTCATTACGGCAGTCACCATGCAGGCGTTAAGCGGACGCCCTGTCTTTACCGATGCGTGGGATCCGCGTATCCCCAATAACATGGCGCACATTGATCTGAGCCGTGGCGCCGATGCAATCTTGATTGCACCGGCTTCGGCCGACTTCATGGCGAAGCTGGTGCAAGGGCGCGCCGACGACTTGCTGTCAACCCTTTGCCTGGCCCGAGCCTGCCCGTTACTCGTTGCGCCTGCGATGAATCGCGAGATGTGGTCGTCGGCACCCACCCAACGTAATGTGGCGCAACTCAAGCAAGACGACGTCAAAGTGTTGGGTCCCGGCGCTGGGCAACAGGCCTGTGGCGAGACTGGCGATGGCCGAATGCTTGAGGCGCTGCAACTTTTAGCTGAAATAGTGGCTTTTTTTCAGCCTAAACTTTTACAAAACAAACGCGTCCTGATCACGGCGGGCCCCACAGTCGAACCGATTGATCCGGTGCGTGTGATCAGCAATCGCTCTTCAGGTAAAACCGGCTATGCGCTCGCGCGCGCCGCCTTTGAGGCAGGCGCCGAGGTCACCCTAATATCAGGGCCAACCGCTCTACCCGAGCCCTACGGTATCCCCTGCATTCAAGTACAAACAGCGCAGCAAATGCACGATGCGGTGCTCGCACACGTAAACGGCCAGGATGTATTTATCTCGGTAGCAGCGGTAGCCGATTGGCGAGTCGCTAACGTTGCAACTGACAAGATTAAGAAAGACCCAAAGTCAAAAACCACGCACACGCCTAACCTAGAGTCTGCCGTCAATCCTGACATTCTTGCCACGGTGGCCGCCTTACCCAATGCCCCTTGGTGCGTGGGCTTTGCTGCCGAAACCGAGCGCTTGTCTGAGTATGCGCACGATAAGCGCAAGCGCAAAGGGATTCCGATGCTGATCGGTAATCTTGCTCAACACGTCATGGATGCTGACCATACAACCGTCAGTATCTTTGATGAACAGGGCGAACACCCTATCCCCACTAACGCCAAACAAGATGTGGCGCGTCAACTGATTGCTGCGATTGCGGCACGTCTTCCTGGCAAACGGTAAGTACAGCTCGACATGGATGCGCTGATCACACAGGCGGGGCAATTTATTCAAACCCATCAGGCGTGGGCAGGCGTGATTATTTTTTTAATGACTTTTGGCGAATCGCTTTTTGTCGTCGGGATCTTTTTGCCTGCGACGGTTTTGCTCATGATGAGCGGGGGCTTAGTCGGCAGCGGCATTCTTCCTGCACTCCCAATTTTTCTCTGGGGTGTCACGGGTGCCATCCTTGGTGATGCGCTGTCTTATTGGTTAGGTAAATGGATGGGCCCTCGCGTCTTACGCACGAAATTACTGAAAACACGTCGCACTACGGTGGCACGCGCGCGCTTATTGTGTTTTAGATACGGATTTTTAGCAGTCTTAGTGGGGCGATTTCTAGGCCCCTTACGCTGCTTGATACCAACGGTTGCAGGCGTCATGGGAATGCCTGAAAAGAAGTTTCAACTTGCCAATATTTTGTCTGGTGTTTTATGGATTCCAGCCTTACTAGCGCCCGGCTATTTGACTGCGATTAGCCTCGATGCCGCCAGACACTCGCGCGAGTCACTGATTTACTCAGGCCTTGGGTGTGCGGTGTTGATTGGTATTGCAGTGCTAATTTGGATCACCCGCAGCGCGCATCAAAAAAAACGACGCTACCCCAATCTATAAAAATGACCAAAGCAGACGACATCGTGTCACCTAAAAAACTTCGTCCACAACAGTGTAGAGCCCCTAAAAGCTCAAGGTAAAAATTACGGTCAAGTAACTGTAAAAAACGACCTGAACCAAGAGACACCGCCCAACCTTAAGGAATCCACCTTGAAAGCTGTCGAACTAAAAATTCTAGATCCAAGGATGCGAGAACATATTCCCGCCTACGCCACCGCTGGCTCGGCTGGCTTGGATTTGAGAGCCTGCCTCGAGGCACCCCTAGTGATTGAGCCTGGCGCAACGCATCTGATCCCCACAGGCTTGGCACTACACGTTGCCGACCCAGCGTTTGCGGCCGTGATTTTGCCACGCTCTGGGCTCGGGCATAAACACGGCATCGTGTTGGGCAATTTAGTTGGCTTGATCGATTCGGATTATCAGGGGCCTTTAATGGTGTCAGCCTGGAATCGCAGTCAAACCGCCTATACGCTCGAGCCACTTGAGCGCTTAGCCCAACTTGTGGTCTTACCCATAGCACAGGTGCAATTCACCGTGGTCGACGAGTTTGAACAAAGCACGCGCGGCACCGGTGGCTTTGGCAGCACCGGCAAAAGCTAGTACGCAAGGCGTTTACTGCTTTCACAGCACCGGGCAGCCCAACTAGCTGCCACGGCAACTAAACTCAGGGCTCACTTTAGCCCGCTGCTTTAGACTGCGTGCATTGAACCTCGGCGGGCGCGCGGCGCGAAACTAGCGCCTGTGCGATTTGGGCAGACAACAGTTGTGTATTTTTTTGCTGACCCAACACAAGGGCTGTCACGCCGATCTCGACGTTTTGCTTGAAGCGTGAAAAACAGGTCAATACCAACCCGCTCTGGCCAAAACGCAAACGCCACAATGCGTCAAGAGCCACATACTGCCCAGGCACCAGTTCAAAGCGTTGTACATCCACCTGAACCTGCGCCGCATCAGTCTGCGCGACACTCTGATTGATATTTTGTACGGGCGGCATCCCTAACGCGGCGGTCAGCTCAAGCCCAAGCGCGCTTTGCAAGTGCGAAGACAAAGTCGCTGTCCAACGGTCATCGCTTAACGGCAGCAGGCGCCCGTTAGGCTCTCGTGTCACTAAGGCCGCGTTGTCGACCTCAGGGGGTACCGTGACCGGGCTCAGGGCGTAGACGACAGCGCGTTGACCCGGTGACGCGGCTTTACGCGTGCCCTCAGGGCTCAAGGTGTAGTAGTACGGCGCGGGCGTTGAACAGCCGGCAAGTAACGCGACAAACACAATGGGCAAGAACGTTTTCATTTTGACGGCGCTTTTCATTTAGCAGGGGCCCCGAGCGTTTCGCGAGAATAGGGTTTAGGATTACGGCCGGTGATGATCGAGTCTGGCTGCGTCTGTAACGAGTCAGTTAGCCCGCGTAACGACCGCAAACTACGCCTGAGATCTTCAAGCATCGCCTCTGTGCTAGCGGTCATTGGGCTGCCCGGTGCAATTAAGCCGTTCAGATTTTTGACAGCGAGCTCAACCTGCGTCAGGGTTGAGGCCAGTTTCGGGACAACTGATTTATCGAGCGTCACACTGAGCACTTTGATTTGCTTGATCATCTCGTTGACTTCGTTATCAATCGACTCGAACCGTATTCTATCGAGCTTGTTGACGATACTGGTAACCTGCTGCTGTAGTTTATCTAGATCGTCTGAAGCCACGGTCGGCATCTTAAAGGGCACCTCTGATTTAGGCAGGTCAATGCTCGGAGCATTCGGCAAATCTTCAAGCACGATGTAGAGCTGACCCGTCAAGATGTTGGCGGTTCGCAACTGGGCGCGCATCCCCCGCTTGGTCATGAGAGCCAACGAATCAGTGAGTTGCTCAACAGAACGTCGCGACATATTCATATCGCGATACACCGCACCCAAGCGCTCTGGGTACAAAGTGGCGTTGACCGAGGTATAAAACTTTGAACGCACGATATCAAAATCGAGCGCCACTGCATTGACGACACCAATATCGACACCGTTAAAGTCAACCATGGCACCGACCTTAAGCCCTCGGGTAGGTTGATCAAAACGCATGTAGATCGGCACAGAGACGCCTTGTGGCTCGATTTCAGCGGCGCGGCGATTATCGTACAACTTAAATACTCGATCCACTTCAGAGATATCACGCGCCTTGCCGAACGAGCCAAACGATACCCCACCAGCAATTAAAGACACCAGCGATTGTGTATTGATCTGCATCCCTTCCGCTGATAGCGTTATGTCAACGCCGCTTTCATTCCAGAAACGCGTGCTGCCGTCTACGTAGCGATCATAGGGTGCGTCGATAAATACTTCGATTTCAATAAATTTACCATCAGGCGCGAGCTTATAGCTTGAAATCATCCCGACCTGCAGGCGGCGCATATATACCGGCGCGCCAACGCTAAGCGAACCTAGGTCGTCACTGCGCAAGACAAAACGCGTACCGGGTCGGTCACTCGTAATGGGCGGCGGCTCTTCGAGGCCGATAAACTTCTTTTGGGTTGCTTTACCCAACGCACCATGTTTGGTATCGGTTTCGATGTAGGCACCCGACATCAGGGTCGATAAGCCCGAAACTCCACTGATACCAATACGCGGCTTGACCACCCAAAATTGGGTGGCCTCGTTGGCCATACCCTCGGCATCTTTGTTCAGCTCGGCCTCGACGATGACCTTGTCGCGTGTATCGTTTAAACGAATCTCTTTGACTAGGCCGATGACAACGTCGCGATAACGCAGCTGCGTTTTACCGGCCTCTAGGCCAGTCGCCGACTGAAAGGTAATAAAGACACGCGGGCCTTGTTTAGACCAGCTGTGATACAAAATCGAGAGTCCCACGAGTGCAGCCACGATCGGAATTAACCAGACCCACCCAAGATTGCGCTTGGGGCGCTGACTCACACGCGGCAGCCCAGGTGTTTGGTTTGTCATCGACTGCTCCGGCATGCCGGCTCCTTGATAGGTAAAACGGTAAAAATCTTACGACTCTAACGGGTCGGGAGATTGTAAGACGCGGCGCACCACAGGCACGATTACTTTAAAACTAAATTTTAGACAGTATTTGCGTGAGCTCTGACAGAAACTACGTTCAAGTCGTGATGTTCGTAGGCTCTGACAAAAACTGTATTCAAGTCGTGATGTTCGTAGGCTCTGACAAAAGCTGTATTCAAGTCGTGATGTTCGTAGGCTCTGGCGTGAGGTGCCTGCGATGACCCGCACGGCGCCAAGCCAGACGAGGATCAAAGCCCAGCGCGGCCAACATTGTCACAATCACAACCCCGGCAAAGGCAACAGCCCCGCCCCCCGGCTCAATCGTCAATAAGGTGCCAAAACGACCTAAGGCAGAGAGCAAAATCACCACAAACACATCAAGCATCGACCACTGCCCAATAAACTCGACCATTGCATACAAATGGGTGCGCGTTCTGAGGGCGCCCTTCGCACGCTGTTGGGCCAGATACACCAACACGGCCAAGCATACGAGTTTAAACAGAGGCACCACCACGCTAGCAATAAAAACCACTGCGGCAATGCTGTACGACCCCATCGAAACCAGCTCAAGTACACCGCCCAAAATTGTGTGCGCCGAGTTGCCTGCAATCGAATTAATTTGCATGATCGGCAAAAGATTTGCTGGAATATAAAGCAAAGCTGCCGCAAGAATGAGTGCCCACGTCCGCTCGAACAAGGCAGGCGATGGTGCTTTAGGCAAGGGCTCGAACGGTGCGGGCAAACCGATGTCATGCGCTAAACATCGAATCTTTTGCGCAGACAGCCGAGTTAAGGCCGTGACAAAAAGCGCGGAAACGGCCGTGGCAAAGAGCCCTATGCCTGGTACCAAAGACGCCAACCCAACGAGCTTGACGACCGATACCAAAACCCCCATCAAAAACACCGGCACCATACACCAGGGTTTGAGTATGTCGATCAGGCTAATGAGTTCATCAAACAGCGGGGGTAAGCGGCCAAGCGAGAGGGCCGAAAAGACCCACAGCAGAAGCAGCAATTGCACGAAGGGGAGCAAAAAACCGGCCGCAAAAGACACCACTGCAACCTCGGGGTAGCCCGCTTGCCAGGTAATGACGATGGCATCAAAAAAAGAGGCGGCTTGTGATTGACCTGAAATTAATAGCGTGGCGATCGGGTACACATTGGCCAACGCAAAACAGAACAAAGTCGCAAGGATCACCGCCAACCATGCGCGCGGGGTGAACACCGAGTAAGTTTCAAGCACGTGATCACAGCGCTCGCACTGCGCCCACTGGCCTGGCTCAAGCACCGGGCGCTGATACGCAGCGCCACAGTGGTGACAGGCCAGCATAAAGCTTGAAGGGGTCATTTGTCGAGAAACAATGTCGGTTGGTCTTTCATTCAAACATTATGTCTCAGACTAAACCGAGGCGACATCCCACGTTAGAGGTAAAACATGGCAAGTTAAGGACCTTGATCCACACCCCGTCAATGTGCCAACTCAGCTTCTTGATCCGAGCCCGATATCGATTTTTGCGACTTGTCGGTACGGGGTCCAAACGTCAACACTACCTTGCCTTCAGCATCGATATCCACAATCACCGACCCACCGTCAACCAGCTTGCCAAACAATAGTTCGTCGGCCAAGGCGCGGCGGATCGTGTCTTGAATCAGCCGTTGCATAGGACGAGCCCCCATCAGAGGGTCGAAACCATTCTTACCTAGGTGGGCGCGCAAGGCGTCTGTAAAGCTTGCCTCAACACGCTTGTCGTGCAGTTGATCTTCAAGCTGCATCAAGAATTTATCCACCACACGCAAGATGACGGCTTGATCAAGTTGCGCGAAGGGCACGATCGCATCTAGGCGATTACGGAACTCGGGTGAGAACAAACGTTTGATATCACCCATCTCGTCGCCACTGGCACGCGTGTTTGAAAAGCCAATGTTGGGCTTGTTCAAGGCCTCAGCCCCAGCGTTGGTCGTCATGACCAAAATCACATTTCGGAAATCAGCTTTGCGGCCGTTGTTATCCGTTAGCGTGCCATGATCCATGACTTGCAGCAAAATATTAAAGACATCCGGATGCGCTTTTTCAATCTCATCGAGCAACAGCACGCAATGCGGCTGCTTGGTGATTGCTTCAGTCAACAAACCACCCTGGTCAAAGCCGACATAACCCGGAGGTGCGCCGATTAAGCGTGACACGGTATGACGCTCCATGTACTCGGACATATCAAAGCGCAAGAGTTCGATGCCCAAGGTGAACGCCAGTTGACGTGCCACTTCGGTTTTACCCACACCGGTTGGCCCTGAAAATAGAAAAGCGCCAATCGGTTTTTCTGGGCGGCCCAGACCTGAGCGCGCCATCTTGATGGCCGACGCCAACACTTCAATCGCACCATCTTGCCCGTACACCACGGTTTTTAAATCACGTTCAAGCGTGGCCAACTTGCTGCGGTCGTCGCTCGATACCGTTTGGGGTGGGATACGCGCAATTTTAGAAACAATCGATTCGATTTCGGTTTTACCGATCACTTTCTTTTGCTTCGAGCGTGGTAACAGGCGTTGTGCCGCCCCCGCCTCATCGATTACGTCAATGGCCTTATCGGGCAAATGTCGATCGTTAATGTGACGGGCTGACAACTCAGCAGCTGCAGTCAACGCAGCGCTTGAATACTTCACGCCATGGTGCTCTTCAAAGCGGCCTTTGAGCCCGCGCAAAATTTGGATGGTCTGCGCCACACTCGGCTCAGGCACATCGACTTTTTGAAAACGCCTCGAAAGCGCTGCGTCTTTTTCAAAGACCCCGCGAAATTCGGTATAGGTTGTGGCACCGATGCAGCGCAGTTGCCCAGACGACAGCGCAGGCTTCAATAAATTTGAAGCGTCGAGGGTACCGCCCGAGGCAGAGCCCGCACCGATCAGGGTGTGAATCTCATCGATAAATAAAATCGCCTGAGGATTGTTACGTAACTGCTTGAGCACACCCTTCAGGCGTTGTTCAAAATCGCCACGATATTTGGTGCCAGCCAACAGAGCACCCATGTCAAGCGAGTAGACCTGTGCGTCTTGCAAAACTTCAGGTACTTCGCCGCGCGTGATGCGGTAGGCCAGGCCTTCAGCGATCGCCGTTTTACCGACGCCAGCTTCACCCACCAACAGAGGGTTATTTTTACGTCGACGGCAAAGGGTTTGAATAACGCGCTCAACTTCATGCTCGCGTCCGATCAGCGGATCGATACGACCGGCATTAGCTTCAGCGTTCAGGTCTTGTGCATAGAGTGCGAGTGGTGACTGGCGAGCGTCGCCGCCCTGCTCTTCGCCATTACCAGGTTGCTCTTTGGCCGCGGGCGTTTCGGCAGCTGCTGCTTTGCTGATGCCATGCGACAAAAAGTTCACTACATCCAAACGCGAAATACCTTGCTGCTGGAGGTAATACACCGCATGCGATTCTTTTTCGCCAAAGATTGCAACGAGTACGTTTGCGCCCGTCACTGGCTTTTTAGAAGCACCGCCCGCCGACACATGCATGATCGCGCGCTGAATCACACGCTGAAAACCCAGCGTGGGCTGCGTATCCACCTCGGTGCCAGCCGGGATCACAGGAGTGTTATCCGTCACAAACTTACGCAAGTGGCTGCGCAGTTCGTCTATGTTGGCCACACAGGCCTTCAACACCTCAATCGCTGCGGCGTTATCAAGCAGCGACAGCAACAAATGTTCAACCGTTATAAATTCGTGGCGAGCTGAACGTGCCTCGACAAACGCCATATGCAGGCTAACTTCAAGCTCTTGCGAAATCACAATTCCTCCGTCCTTCTTGCGTCAATGACACCGTTGATTCATATTCTATGCTTTCCGCGGCGTAAGGGTTACAACTCGTAAAAAACTTTTCAAACTGTATTTTTTTGCCCACTTTCTGCCCGGTGCTCAGGCATCATCCGCTGGCTCGAGTACACACTGCAGAGGATGCTGCCGTGCTCGCGCATACTGTGCGACTTGCGCCACCCGACTCGAGGCGATGTCAAAGGGATACACGCCACATACCCCTTTGCCTTCATGGTGCACCTGCAACATCACTCTAAAAGCATCTTCGGAAGACTTACCAAAAAACTTCTCGAGGATATGCACCACGAACTCCATGGGCGTGTAATCGTCATTGAGCAAAATCACCTTAAACATGGGCGGGGGCGCCGTTTTTGCGGTGAGTTTCTCAACGACAAGATCTGGGGGCAGCGAAGTACGTGTAGACATGATCAGATAACAACATCCCGGCTAAAACATTCATTTTTGTGACAACTTAGGCACTTTCGTATCCTGTATTACCCTTGGTTTAGGCTTAGGGGCTTGACGGCTTGCGCAAATCTGCTCAATATCTCGCCATACTCAAGAATGTTTGGGTACAGAAACGCCGAAAGAATCATGATAATAAGTCAAAAATCATTGTTCCTTCGTTCAGTTTATACATTGCATAAAGAGGCAGGCGGAATGTCGGATTCAGCTACAAATAATGGCCCTAAGGTCACCGGTACAGTAAAGTGGTTTAACGATGCAAAGGGCTTCGGCTTTGTCACTCCAGATGACGGCGGCGAAGACCTGTTTGCTCATTTCTCAGCAATCGAAATGAACGGCTTTAAGACCCTGAAAGAAGGCCAAAAAGTGGCTTTTCAAGTGACTCAGGGCCCAAAAGGCAAGCAAGCAACAAATATAACCGCGGCTTAAACTATCGGGGTGAATAACCCCTTGGATAGTAGAGATGCGAAAGATGCTCATGCTTTTGAAGCGGCGCAGCCTTATGGCTGCGCTGTTTGTTTTTCTGATCGGCGCGGTCGCTAGCGCACCTGAGGCTGTTTGCCAAACGACAGCCCCTGGTCCTGCGTTGCCGATTAAAACTCTTACTGCTGGCATGCACAGAATTCAAGCCGAAGTGGCTGCAACCGACGCCACACGCTCGCGCGGACTGATGTTTCGCAAAGAGCTTGCACCTAATCACGGCATGCTCTTTGTATTTGAGCAAGCCAACGTCCAATGCTTTTGGATGCGCAATACTCCGTTGCCGTTATCAATCGCTTTTATTCTGGATGACGGCACGATCACCAATATCGCCGACATGGCGCCCATGACCGAAACCTCGCATTGCTCAACCGCGCCGGTGCGCTACACCCTCGAAATGGAACAAGGCTGGTTTGCCAAGCGCGGCATCACTGCCGGCAAAAAGATTACCGGCATCCAGCAGTAGCTTCAGACACGCTCAACAATCATGGCGATGCCCTGCCCCACCCCAATGCACATGGTGCATAAAGCGTAACGCCCGCCAGTGGCGTGCAGCTGATGCACAGCTGTCATCACCAATCGCGCGCCGCTGGCACCCAAGGGATGCCCCAAGGCAATCGCACCACCATTTGGGTTGACACGTGGATCGTTGTCGGCGAGACCCAGCATGCGCGTGACGGCCAAGCCTTGCGCTGCGAAGGCCTCGTTCAACTCAATCACATCCATCTGTTCAATGGTCAAACCCGCCAAGGCCAACACTTTTAACGTGGCAGGCGCGGGGCCAATCCCCATAATGCGCGGCTCAACACCCGCCGTGGCCATCGCAACCACGCGTGCACGCGGTGTTAACCCATGACGCTTGGCAGCCGCTTCATTAGCCAGCAACATGGCAACAGCACCATCATTTACGCCCGAGGCATTACCCGCCGTGACCGAACCGCCTTCGCGCACCACGCCTTTTAGTTTTGCCAAGGCCTCAAGGCTGGTTTGACGAGGATGCTCGTCACGACTGACCACCAGCGGATCACCCTTTTTTTGTGCGATTGAGACCCCTGCAATTTCGCTGTCAAAAAAGCCTGCTTTTTGCGCAGCGGCGGTTTTCTCTTGACTTGCCATGGCGAACAGATCTTGATCTTCGCGCGAAACCTTGAATTGATCGGCTACGTTTTCAGCGGTTTCAGGCATTGAATCCACACCGTACTTCGCTTTCATCAAACGATTCACAAAGCGCCAACCAATCGTGGTGTCGTAGATCGCAGCGTTACGCGAAAAGGCCGTGTCCGCTTTGCCCATCACAAACGGGGCACGCGACATACTCTCGACACCACCCGCCAGCATTAACGCGGCATCGCCTGAGCGGATGGCACGTGCTGCCGTACCCACCGCGTCCATCCCCGAGCCACAGAGGCGATTAATCGTGCCACCCGGCACCGCGACAGGGAGCCCCGCCAGCAAGGTGGCCATACGCGCCACGTTACGGTTATCTTCACCCGCCTGGTTGGCGCAACCCATCAACGCATCGTCGAGCTCGGCCCAGTTGATGTTGGTATTGCGCTCGGCCAACGCGCGGATCGGCACCGCTAGCAAATCATCAGGGCGCACTGGGGCAAGCGAGCCGGCATAGCGACCAAAAGGCGTGCGTAACGCATCACAAATAAAAGCTTGGTTAGCCATAGCAAAAATCCTTGTATGAGTGTGTTCGGTTTATTGTTGTAACCGTTACTTTAGCCCAAAAAAAAACCGACCCTCAGGCCGGTTTTTTTAGACTTGGCTGAGCTTAGCCCAAGTTTTTAGCAGCGAAGGCCCAGTTGGCCAATGTCCAGAAACTTTCAAGATACTTAGGACGCGCATTACGGTAGTCGATGTAATAGGCGTGTTCCCAAACGTCACAGGTCAGCAAAGGCACATCGGTCGTTGTGAGCGGTGTTGCAGCGTTGCTCGTGTTGACGATATCGAGCGAGCCATCAGGCTTTTTCACTAGCCATGTCCAGCCTGAACCGAAGTTACCCGCGGCAGACTTGTTAAATGCTTCTTTGAAGGCGGCAACGCTGCCCCACTTTGCATTGATCGCATCGGCAAGCTTGCCGGTTGGCTCGGCACCCGAGGCTGGTGCCAGCGAGTTCCAGTAAAAAGTGTGGTTCCAGATTTGGGCTGCGTTGTTAAACACACCACCTGAAGATTTTTTAACGATGTCTTCAAGCGAAGCCGTTTCAAACTCTGTACCTGGGATCAGATTGTTCAGGTTCGTGACGTAGGTTTGATGATGCTTACCATAATGAAACTCGAGCGTTTCTTTTGAAATGGTCGGTGCCAAAGCGTCGATGGCATAGGGCAGAGCTGGGAGCGTATGGGCCATTGCTGCAAAATCCTTTTTGTATGTGGGACAAACAAATAACAACCGTTATTGTATCGGACGCTTGGCGAACGGCAAGCCAAGCCCTGCTAGAAATATGGTTAAAGGCTTCTTTGCCTGAGCCCTCAACACCTCAGACCCCCGACAATGTTCAATGCGGAGTCTCGATTGCCCCGCTATCACCAGCCAACTGCGGCATTGAGCCGAAAGCTTAGGCTTAGACAGTTGAGCTGATCATTGAGCATTTTGCGTAACGGTCGCGCTGAGCACGCCCTCGGCGAGGGTCACTTCGAGCGCTTCGCCAATCGGCGCATCAATCGATTTTCTAAGGATTTTTTTGTCGTGGGTGCGCACGATGGCGTAGCCGCGCGCGAGCGTGTGTTCGGGGCTCAGCGCTCTTAATTGGGCCCCAACACCTTCGAGACGCGCGTGCTCACGCGCGAGCAGGCGTTGCTGGCCCGCTTGTAGCTCTGCGCCGGCATGCGCCAGACGCGTGCGCAAAGCTCTTAAATCTGGCAGCAAGCCCTCAAAGCGCACGTGCGTCTGGGCGTGTCGCGCACGTGTGGGTTGAAACTGTTTGTCAAAGGCAGAGCGCAAGCGGCGTCCGAACCCTTCGACCTTTTCAAGCTGATGCGCGAGCCGTTGGCTTGGTGGCACCAGACCTAAAGTCGCTCGGTCGACTCGCTGCGCAAGGCGTTCGAGCTGGCGCACCAACAACTGTTCTGCATACTGCGCCGCCCCCAACACGCGCTCGAGCTGCGACTGGCGCGTTTCGCAAACAAGTTCAGCCGCGGCAGTGGGCGTCGGCGCACGCACGTCGGCCACAAAATCAGCAATCGTAAAGTCGGTTTCATGCCCTACACCCGATACAACTGGGATCAGGCTTGCCGCAATATCGCGCGCCAGAGCTTCATCATTGAAACTATACAAATCTTCAAGGCTGCCGCCCCCGCGCACCAACAACAGGGTGTCGACCTCTTGGCGCTCGTTGGCAAGCGCCAATGCCTGCCGTAATTGCAACGCCGCACCCGCGCCCTGCACGAGCGATGGGTAAATCACCACAGGCACATGGGGTGCCCGGCGTGCCAAAGCCGTTAACACATCGTGCAAAGCGGCCGCACCCAACGAGGTAATCACGCCGATCGCCTTTGGATACTGTGGGAGCGCGCGTTTGTTTTCAATATCAAACAACCCCTCAGCCGAGAGCTTGTTTTTCAGCGCCATGAAGGCCTCAAACAGCGTCCCCAAGCCCGCTCGACGCAATTGCTCGACCTGCAGCTGATATTCACCCCGGGCCTCGTAGAGCGTGACGCGCGCCTTAAGTTCGACCGAGTCGCCCGCCTTAGGGGTAAACCCTGTTGCAGCCGCTCGGCTGCGGAACATGACGGCCCGCACCGAAGCTGCGTCATCCTTAAGTGTGAAATACCAATGCCCAGACGAGGCATTGGTGAAATTAGAGATTTCGCCCCGAACCCAACAAAGATCGAAGCTGTCTTCAAGCAAATGGCTGACAGCTTGGTTTAACTGCGCCACCGTGAGGATATCCCGCGTGGCTACAGCATTTGTGTCTTGACTCTCAATTGTCATAAGGCTTCCGGCTAGGTTTCTATCCACAGCACGCGTAAATGTGATTTAAGTCTTTGTGAAATAACAAATTATTTGCAAACGTACAGTTTCAGGTCAACGCAATTATTTAACTCTTTGTTTTTAAAGTACATTTTAAAATATTACAAAATGATGATCGTTTTTTGAGCAATCGGCGTAAAGCTAGTATTTTCCACGCTCTTCGAAGATGCACACAGAATTATCCACAACTACTGTGGATAGTTTTATCCGGCCTAAATCGTCTTGCCAAGCTCCCCAAATGGCTTATACGATATTACTTCGTGCAATGATGAAGACTACTCAGTCATCGTGTATTCTGCGCCCTCCACTCGAGAGGTTTGCTTTGTTATCAATCGTTACTCAGGCTGGTTGGCCCATTTGGCCCCTTTTAGCGCTTTCTGTGGCCGCGCTCGCCATCATCATCGAACGCCTGCTCAGCCTGCAAACACGCAGAATAGCCCCGCCCGAACTCACTACTCAAGTAATGCAACTGGTGCGTGCTGAGGCCGATGACGCCCAAGCGCTTGCCAAACTCAAAGCCTCGTCGCCCTTGGGGCGCATTCTGGCACAGGTGCTCGTGCACCGAAACCTGCCTGATGACGAACTCAGACGCAGTGTCGAAGACGTCGCCCAAGATGTCGCCTTCTCACTCAATCGCTACCTCCCAGGCTTGGCCATGATTGCCACCGTTGCCCCGCTGATGGGTTTATTTGGGACGGTTGTGGGCATGATCGAGATTTTTGCAGCCTATCGCCCAGATGGCTCTGATCCAACAGAGCTCGCACGCGGGATCTCGATTGCGCTGTACAACACAGGCTTAGGCATCTTAATTGCGGTACCTTGCCTCATGGCGCACCGCTATTTCAAATCACACGTCGAAGGTCTTTTGCTGCGCCTTGAGCAGTCGGCCCGACGCTTGCGTGACAGCCTCAGAGACTGAAAGGCTGCCACCTATGCGCTTTCGCACACCCGATCACGAGCCCCTTGAAATCAATCTGATTCCGCTGATTGATGTCTTGCTTGTGATGCTGATTTTTTTGGCGGCGACCACTACTTTCATGCGTCAGCAAGCCCTGAGCATCACCTTACCTCAGGCTTCGGCTCAAGCCCAGCCGCTTCAGGCGATCGAGTTGAGCATTCACGAATCCGGGCGCTTTGCCGTCAACGCGGTGCTAATCGATCGCCCAGACCTTGCCTCGCTCACACAGGCACTGCGGCAGGCAAGTGAGGGCCAACCAGAGCCCACCGTCTTGATCCGGGCCGGGGCAAATGCGGCACATCAGTTGGTGATCACAGGGATGCAGGCTGCGCGTCAGGCGGGGATTGCCCGCGTCCATTTCGCGACACAGGCCGGCGAGTGAAACCCGCAAGCCCCGAGGTCCGGTTGCAATCGGGCCGCCTTCAAGATAATTTGAAAACCATCCGTCTCAAGGCTGCAGCGGCCCGTTGGCTGCATCAGCAGTGGCAAAAGCGTGGGCTGTGGGCGCGGTTACTGTGGCCTTTTTCTTGCTTGGTGCGCGGCTACGTTTGGGTTAAACGCGTTTGGTACCAAAGCGACTCCCATCGGGTTTACCGCGCCCCGGTGCCTGTCATCGTTGTGGGCAATTTATATGTGGGCGGGGTCGGCAAAACACCGGTCGTGATCGCCCTTGTTCAGCAACTCTTGGCCATGGGCTATTACCCCGGTGTGATTAGCCGTGGCTATGGCGTCAACGTGGGGCCGACCCCGCGCGTTGGCCAAGGCGAGTTTGAACCTCAGGCCTTGGGTGATGAACCGTCGTTAATCAGCAAGCAAACTCACGCACCGATCTGTGTGCATCCAAATCGTCGTCTGGCCTGCCAAGCCTTGTTAGCCGCGCACCCTAAGGTTGATGTCATCGTGTCAGATGATGGCTTGCAGCACCTTGCCCTTGCGCGTGATCTTGAAATCATCGTGCAAGACCAACGGCAGATCGGTAACGGCTGGCTGCTGCCCGCGGGGCCACTGCGCGAGTCGCCCAGCCGACTTCACACCGTTGAGCTCGTGATTACCCGCTTGGCAACAGCGCCGCCGCACAGTGTGCCATTGACGCCAAGCCACTTGGCTGAAGCTGAAGCTGACACTGAAGCTGAAACTGAAACTGAAACTGAAGCTAAAACTAAAACTGAAGCTGAGGCTGAAGCTGGAGCTGAAATTGAGGCCGGACAGCCAGCACCTCGTTCGCTGAACCACGCGACTGCGGCACGACTCGTGATCAAACAACCATCTGAGCTGTCGATGTGGCTGCAAGTGACGCACATTCACTCGCTGAATAATAAAATAAATCTATCCGTCAAAGAATTTATAGAATTTCAACAAAACAAGACCACAACGGCAATCGCTGCAATAAGCGAACCGGATAGGTTTTTTAAAACATTAAGAGATGCAGGGATCGTGTATCAACACTGCTGGGGGCTCCCCGACCATCACCCTCTTGAGGCGGCTTTATTCGATGCCCAAATAGCCGATCTGGTTTTAATCACCTCAAAGGATGCGGTGAAATGCCAAGGGGTGCACGACCCTAGGATTTGGGTCGTCGCCACCGAGGCCGTATTTTCTGACGCCTTGTGGGCAACTAAACTGGTCAAACACCTACCTCACCCTGCAAAATCGCCATCCGAGTGATTACAATGCGGGCATGGAAACACGCTTACTCGACCTGCTGGTCTGCCCGCTTTGCAAAGGCCGGCTCTACGTCAACTCGACTCGTACAGAATTAATCTGCAGGGGCGATCGCCTGGGTTTCCCTGTGCGCGATGGGGTGCCGGTGATGCTTGAAGAGCAGGCGCGCAGCTTAAATGCAGACGATGACGCGAGCGTACCCACACAATTTGAACCAGACGGCGAACGACCGCCCGCTGGCAACAACCCGCGCTAATCCAAGGCAACGCAGCCGTGAACGCTCGAGCCGTGCTCGCCACTGATTCCTCAAGCCCCTTCATCGTGGTCATCCCGGCGCGTCACGCCTCGACGAGGTTGCCCGGCAAAATGCTTGCAGATCTGGCGGGCAAACCGATGGTGCTGCGCGTGGCCGAACAAGCCCTGGCCTCGAAGGCGGCACGTGTTGTGATTGCGACCGATCACCCTGACATTGCGCAAGCCGCCCGTGCGGCCGGGGTCGAAACCCTGATGACCCGCGTCGACCACGCCTCGGGCACCGACCGCCTGGCCGAAGTTGTGACCCAACTGGGCCTGCCAAACGAGACGATCGTGGTGAATGTGCAAGGCGACGAACCACTCATGGATCCGCACTTGATCGATCGCGTCGCGCAACAACTCAGCCACGATACCGAGGCAGCCATTGCGACGTGTGCGAGCCCGCTCACTGAGGTGTCCAGCTTATTCAACCCCAATATTGTCAAAGTCGTCTGCGATCAACGCGGCCGTGCGTTGTATTTTTCACGCGCTCCGATCCCCTGGGATCGCGAAAGATTTAACACCGAACACCGCTCGCTCGCCGTGGATTTTCCGGCCTTGCATCATATTGGCCTCTACGCCTATCGCGTCGAGTTTTTAAAGCGTTTTCCTGCGCTCAGCACCGGGACACTTGAACGCTTTGAAATGCTTGAACAGTTGCGGGCACTCGAGCACGGGTATGCCATCTCGGTCTTGAAAATCGCCTCGCATCCCGGGGCAGGCGTTGACACCCCCGAAGACCTTCTTAGGGTGAGGCAGTTCTTGAGCGGCAAAACACAAAGCGAGCAAACCACAACGCTTTAAGTCAAGCCGTGAACCGCCTAGGGTAAGCCTTGAACCCAACGTAGGGCATGGTCGGTTACGATGCGGCATAATGTTGGCAGTTTTACGACTCATCTACGACACCAGGAGTTCTCATGCGGCTTATTCTGCTTGGCCCACCAGGCGCCGGTAAAGGCACTCAAGCGGCTTTCATCACCCAGCACTTCGGCATTCCGCAAATTTCAACGGGTGACATGCTGCGTGCAGCGGTTAAAGCCGGTACCCCCCTCGGGCTTGAGGCTAAAAAGATTATGGACAGTGGCGCTCTGGTTTCAGACGAACTGATCATTGGCCTAGTCAAAGACCGCCTGCAACAGCCAGACTGTCGCAAGGGTTACCTGTTTGATGGCTTTCCACGCACC
>Ga0114968_10001387_pt1 | contig 18585 bp, 20 predicted proteins | sample M_130807_EF_Meta_FD_87020 | JGI IMG/M metagenome (GOLD analysis project Ga0114968, IMG submission 87020) | Freshwater microbial communities from Lake Montjoie, Canada to study carbon cycling - M_130807_EF_MetaG | ecosystem: Environmental > Aquatic > Freshwater > Lake | place: Lake Montjoie...
CGATATTGAAACAGAATATTTCCAACCAATAAATAAAGAAATAATATCTTATAGAATTATCAAAGTAAAAAAGTGTAAAAACAAATTAAAAAAAATATATCATTATACAAGTAAATATGCTGTTGTTGAATTTGCAGTAGGAAATTCTGAAAATTTAGAAGAAATAGATACTTCTCTTATATGTGATGATTATGGAGATATTATTGATGATGATGAATAAAAAGCAAATAAAAATGGAGGGAAACCTCTTTTTTTTATTTAACTCCCACAACATGAGCGTTTTAAATGAGAAAACGTGTAAATATATATTTTTTAATTTGGAACAGGGAATGGACGTTGATTACGTTCAAGTACTATAGGCTCAGGAATATAAACAGGACCTTTTTTGAATGTATTAGACCAACATAATTCTTTCAATTCTGGTGCAAAAACAGGTGCTGGGTTTACTAAATTTGTTGAATTTATACCAAACAAAAAAGATTCAATATCTGGTGCATTATGGGATAATTGGTTGGCAGGTATTTGTGCAGGTAATAATCCAGTACCAGGTAATCGTGTTTCATATGCAGCACCGTATTGTGAATTAGGATATAAAGTATATCCACTTGATTCCCTGTATTCTCTTTGTTCTAAACAATAATTACCGTGAGTATTTTTATTGCGTGTTGATGCCATTTTATATAATTTATTATTATAATAATTAAAGAATATAATAATATTTTTATTTTAAAAAATATTTTGAAATAATAATTGCTTATTTTTATTTATATTTCCATGTAATATGAATTCACAAATACATGGATAAAATAAATGTAAATAATCATAAGAAAATAATATTAAAAAACTTTCATAGTAATCATTAATACTACTGTTATTATTGTTTTGGATAGTAATATTATTACTATTATTTTTGTATAAACTATAACAAATTTCCTGCACGTCGTCATTTTTCATCATAATACTGTATAAATTTTTAATTTTTTCATTAATAACATCTTCTAAAAAATCTTCTAAATCAAAAATTCTTAATAAATCATATTGATAAATGATACCACGTAATTGTTCTTGTTCTTCTTTTTTTTCATCTAATATATTGAATTTTTTACACAGCAATGGATCATTGTACGTTATTATATGATGTAAATTAATAAAATCATTCATAATTATTAAATAATATAATAAAATAATATAATATCTAAGTTATTATATTATTTACAAAATTTTTACATAAATAATAGTTCTTTTTATTATAAAAAAAAATGACTTAAAATAGTACTATAGTATATATAGTAATAATAGATAATTATAGATTATAAGGATAATAAAAAGGAAACCAAAAATTATAATAAAAATAATAATAATAATGTTTATAAAGAAATTATAAAAAATAAAAGAGAGTTTTGCGTATGTTGTAATAAAGAGTTTGCATCGTGGAATATATATAAACACAATAAAACAAAAAAACATAAAATTAATAGCATGAATGAAGATGATAAACAGATATATTTAGCTGAAAAAAAAAACATAAAAATATTGAAAAAGATTGATAAACTACAAAATAAATTAAATGAATTAAATGATGATAACACGTAAATCCCGACATTTTTGCAGTATGTTTATTTATAATTTTTTTCTAATTCTTCGTATATAGGTAAATTTTGATGATACAATTCCAGATCTTCCAATTCATTAATGTCGTAATCCTTAAATTGTTCATGAGTTCTAACTAAATAATTATCAGAATCACCTCTCGTACATTTAACATTATTCCAAAATTCAACGGATTGACAACAATAATGATTCATTGTCAAATAATGTGAATCTATAATTATGAATCTAGAATAATCATGTTTTAAAACAGGGTCTTTATGATCGGCATAATGAACATTTAATGATGTAAATTCATAATCACTATTTACTAAATATTTTATTTTACCATCTTGGGAAAAATCTGAAATTCTTTTGGTGAATGATTTTACAATATATTTTGGTTGTTGAATGTGTCCATTAGAACCAAAAATAGCTTGTCTTACTTGTATTTGTGTTAGCACCTCACAATTTTTTAATACATTACATAAATTTATATCTAATTTAGACCATACATACTCGTCAATATCCACCATTAATAACCATTTACTTTCTTTTAATAACGGTAAAATATGTCTATTATATAAATTTCGTTGTCTTCCTAAATAATATGGCTCATCCACATTGAATAATGTAACAATATCTTTCTCAATATATTCTTGTAAAATTTCCATAAAATTATCTGTACTATTATCATTAATTAAATAAAAATGTTGCACACCATGATGTAAATAATGCATTATCCATTCTTTCATGCTATGAGACTCATTTTTAAAAAGAGCACCTACAGACAAATAATATTTTTGTTCCATTCTTTTCAATTATTTATAAACAATATAAATAACATTATTTTTTGTATTTATATTGTTTTATTTATTCAAAAGTATTTACACTTGTTAAAAAGTAGTATTGTTATTAAGATAATCAGAATCTCTTGTAATTTCACGAGATGGAAGCCCTCCTCTTATCCAACCTTCCGATGCAACGCCTTCCACACAATTTGCAGGATTACTCATTTGTTCTTTAATTGCAGGTAAAAGAGGAGTTGAGTGGTATGTGGCATAACTTTTCTCACTTAAATTAGTAACACTTTTTTTGTTGACATTTTGTTCTCCTTGTTGAATTTGAGATTCAACAACAGGATTAACAGAACCTCTTCCTAAATATGGAACTGTTGCAAAAGGACGTTGAAACAAATCAATATGACATCTTGGATGTGTTTGAATACTTCCAATTAATAAATTGGAAGAATCATCAATATTACATCCTCCTGCTCCACTTCCATAACCGCCTTTATAAAATACGCCTGGTTGTGATGTTGCTAATTCTTTTGGATTTTTCATAGAACAATCCGATAAAAAATAATTTTGTAACATATAATTTGCAGATTCTATATTTTGAATTTCAGACTGCGATTGACAAGATGAATCTAAACCAATTCGTGACATATTATCAAAAGTATAGCTAAAAACATTGTCCATTTATTATATTATATATATAATACATTATTTTTATATAATATAATTTTTATCTAAATAAATGTATTTATGATTTTATATTTTTCTATTTTAAATTAATAAAGATTATATCTATAATTATCTTGAACTCTTGCAAAAGCACCTTCAGGTGTACTTTCTTTTCCAGAATATTTCATATCATCATATAAATATTTGGCATAGGCACCTTGATCATTGACAACTCTTGTATTTGCCGTACTATAAAACACACGATTGGATTGATCTAATTGAAATTTTTCCCACAAATCTCCAAATAATTGTTTATTAGTATTATCAATTCCAGGATTCATATGTTGGATACTTTTTTTAACATCTTTAGTAATTTTTGTATCTACTTCTGGATTAAAACAAGGAGGAGCCGCCTTTCTCTCTGGATCGTCATTTATATCTGTAAGTAGGACATTACTAAATGGATTGATTTTATTTCCTTCTTTAAAATCACTACTGATTATACTTTCTAAAGTTACGGGATTAGTTATTGTTTTTACTTTATTTAAAGGATCTGAATGGTAACCCTGTACTTCAAAACCTTCAGTTTTTTCAACCATATCCTTTGTTACTTTTGGTTTACGCAAGGTATACATAATAAAAATTAAAGCTAAAGTAATTACACAAATAACCAAAATTCGCATTGAACCGGTTGAAATAAATCCTAAAATACTTATTAATATAATTAATCTCGTAATGGCGTTTAATTTTTGTTCATACATCATATTTGTAGTTGGCCACAATTCAAAAATAAATTCTTTATCCAATAAAATAGTTGGTTCATTTGTCCAAAATTGTATTGTTGTCATTCTTATATATATTCAATTTTAAAAAAAGTATAATAATATTACATTATTAAAAATTTCTTTCTATAATTTTATAGTCACAATCTTGTGGTTTACATCCTAATTTTTCACATAATTGTAAATAAATATCTATATACACACTGTTATTTTCATAATATCTACATGTATATAGATCAAATGCTAAATAATTTTTTTCAGGAAATGTATGAACGGATAAATGAGATTCTGAAAGTAGAAATATAAAACTACAACCTTGTGGATAAAAATCATAATCATTTTCACCTAAAATGGTGTAATTTTGTTCCATACATATATTTTTACACATCAACTTTAATTCTAATTTATTATTTAATAATTTAGAATTTTGAATATTTTTAAAATCACATATTAAATGCTTACCTGAAGAATTCAAATTTGTAAACATTATATAAGCTTAAAAATTATATAATATACATAAGTATTTTTAAATCGTATTTATAATAAGTAGTTTTTTATATTTTATTCCCATCTATTTTTTACCCTTCTTCTTTTTGTTTTTGGGTTTAGTATTTTCTTCTGGAACTGAATTGTCAATGTTTGCTTTTCGTGGTGTTTTTTCAGGTTTTTCACATTTACTAAATAATGCAATCAATTCTTCTTCACTAATTGCTGGTTTTGACCCTTCTGCATTTTCTTGTGCTTTTTCATTTGCTTCCTTCATTGCCTTATTCATTTCCGATTTAGCATACATCCGTTCTTTCATTTTTGCAATTTTCATTTTCTTATTTAATTCAGCTTCCATAGCACCATAGTTAATTTTACTTCCTTTTCCTAATCCTGCGCCCGCTGCAGTCATCCCCATTTTACTTAACATTTCTTGTATTCCACTCATTCCAGGCATATTTTTCATTTTATTCATAATTTCTGTAGCTTCTGCTATTAACTCAGTCTCTTTTATCTCTCCAGATTTTATTTTAGTATCTAATTTTTCACCTACATTTTTAACCAAACCCATTAATTTTCCTGGATTTTTAACTATCTTGCTGAATACATCTTTCATATCCGTTGATCCATTCATATCAATACCTAAGTCTAAATTTTCGGCGGTTTCTTCAGCAATTTCCTTTGCTAGTTTACCCAATTTGCCTTCTAACATACCTGTAATATGATCATGTAAATCTGATGGGTTTGGTAAATCATATTTACTTTCGTTGAATTCTGGATTGTTATCTTCATCTGTGTCTCCATCTTCTTCAGAAGATTTCATATTAAAAATTTCTTGCATTTTATTCATCGTTTCTTCTAATTTACTTTTAAAATCAGTTTCATTAATTGCTTCAAATAATTTTGCACTATCACCAAATGCTTCCTTATTATCAATGGTATTAATAATAGAAAACAAAATAAGTTGTAAATATTTCCAAATTGTTTCACGTGTTTTTTCAGTTATATCAAATTGCCATAAATCTTTAAAATGAATATGTGGTAAAAATTCAGTATCTGCATCTGAATCCTCTTTAAAAATATCCTCATTTTGATAAAGTATTTCAAAAAATCTAACCGGGTATTTTTTTTGACAGAAAGCAAATAATATTTTCAAACTCGTTTTTTCCGATTCTTGAATAGCTTTAGTTTTAAGTTCTTCTTCCTCTATATAATCAAAATTTGAAGGTTCTTTCCACCATTTGTAAATAATTGGCACATACTCTGGAAACGTAATTTTAATATCATTTACGAAGTCTTTGATAACTCTTGAAAATTCTTCAGGGATTTCAGTTTTATTTTGTTCTGATTCAGACATATATATGTTTGTAATATACATTTATTTTTTTAAATCAAACTTTAAACAAATAAATTATTTTAATTTCTTTTTTCTTTAATTAATTTCCATTTTCATACAAAATACATAACTTTGTCAAATTTTGAATGTATTTCATTGTTTTGTCACGATTTTCTGGCGCCATTGCTTTAACTGGCTCACGTAATCTATTAATAGCTTCCATTATATTACCAGACTGTTCTAAACTAGAGATATCACTTGAATAGTCTTTATCTATAAAAAAGGAAATATCACCATTTTCAATTTTGCTCCTGTATTTATCAACAATATATAATTTCCATATTTTAACAATCATTTTTGGATTTGCCTTTCGTATCATGATTAAAGAATTTTTAGCGGTTAATACATCTACATTTTCCGGAAATACGTTATGAACGTCAATAATAAATTCAACAAAGTGATCGTTAAATGCAGTTAAAATATTTTGGTTTTGAGATGATGACATTATTATTGTATATTTTAATAATACAAAGTTAATCTTTAATATTATTTAATATAATTTATTCATTTTTTTCAGATGCAAATTAAAAAATACGATTTTCTACAATACCATATTTATAATAATGTTCAATAGCCTCATCGTCAGTTAAATGTTGTAAATCAGGATATCTTTCTTTATATAATCTGGCGTACACAAATTTATCCATATTAGATATATTAAATTTTGGATCAATAAAAACATCTTTATCTCTATAAACGATATTATTTTCTGAAGATAATAATGGTGTCCAATATTTGCAATTTTCAAAAAAATAATGTATTACAATAGATTTCCTAGTAACATGTATATTTTTTCGTTTACTACCACCATGTATTAAGTTTGCATGCCAAATAATAATATCTCCTTTTTTAATAGTTCCATATTCTGGTTTCAAATGCAGTTTGTTTATTATTTTTTCCATTTTAGATTCATATGCTGGATAATTACCTGGTTCTATATTTAAACTTTGCATTGTATAAAACGGTAATTTATGACTTTTTGGATAAAAAATCAATGGACCCGAATCCATAGATACATCTTCTAAAGCAATCCAAACTCCACACATAAAATTAATAGGGTCACTGCAAAAATGTATTTGATCAGAATGTAATTTTTGTTCTGTACCATTATAAAAATTCAATGTTTGAAACGGCACTGGTTTCCTATTATATAAATTATATAAAATGTTGATAATTTTAGAATTAAATGCTAAATAACCTATTATCTCATGTTCTCTCCATGCATCTGTTATTCTGGTTAAATTCTTATTTTCAGGATGTTTTTCATAAATTTCCTCTATAATTTGATCAATAATAGAATTATCAATAACAGATTTTACAATTAAATAACCGTATTTCTCAAATTTTAAATAACTATAATTATTTAATTTATCCATTTGAATTATTAAATAATTATTATATAATAATTCAAATAATAATAATTCAAATAATATTTTACTATTAAATTTATTTATCCCAAAGGTGGACGATTACCATTAAAGTTTTGAAACTCTTGCTCCCTTTGTTTTTGTAATTGTTCTACTGTTATACCATCAGGTAATTTATTGGATTTTTTATAATTATTATCATCATCCTCTGGCTGTAAATTCAGTTGATTATTCATATTTAGATCCATATAACTATGCATTTGTCGCATTCCTCCATTTCCAGTAGCTTTAAGTGACTCTGCATCCATATCTAAAAAACTGTAATGATCAGATACCACGTTTCCAAAACCTCCATTTTCAAATGAAAATGATAATGGTTCCATATTATTTTGTGTAGCTTGTTTTACCATTTTTTGTTGAACTGGCCTAAAATGTTCTAAAATAGAATCTCCATACAAAACATTATAACCTTGATTTAATAATAATAAAGCAGGTACTCTATCTATATTTTCAGGCATTAATATTTTATTGCCATTTTCAAGAACAATAAATATTTTATTGTTTTCTTTGATTCTTTTATCTATACAAATAAAATGAATATCTTTCTTAATCTCGCTTTTAGATAAAGTTTGTAGAAGTTTTCTAGAATGTTCACAAAAATTACTATAATATAAAATTGTACTCATTCAATATAATTTATTTGTATGTTTATTTAAATTATTTTTAACTAATTTTTAAAAAAAATGATATAATTTATACAATATAAATATAAAGTATTAATATACAATACTATGAATCCACACATTGAAAATAAATCTAATAAAGATGATATGATGTCTTTTACCTTAAGTGGTGTAAATGTAAGCATTGCAAACGCTCTTCGTAGAACTATTTTATCGGATATACAAACCGTTGTATTTAAAACATCGCCTTATGAAGAATGTAAAGCAAATATTATTACTAATACATCACGTTTAAATAATGAGATATTAAAACAGCGCTTAAGTTGTATTCCTGTTCATATTCCTAATTATGAAGAAATTAATTTAAAAAATTATTTATTAGAAGTGAATGTTGAAAATACAACGGATACAACTATGTATGTAACTACTAAAGATTTTAAAATTAAAAATTTGTTGACAGATTCTTATTTAAGTGAAAAAGATACGAGAAATATATTTCCACCAAATGATTATACTGGTGATTTTATTGATTTTGTTCGTTTAAGACCAAAATTATCAGATGATTTACCTGGAGAAAAAATACATTTAATATGTGAGTTTTCATTATTTAATGCAAAAAATGATGGAATGTTTAATGTTGTTTCTACGTGTTCATATGGTTTTACACCAGATGATATTGCAATTGACAATGAATTAGTTAAAAAAATTCAAGGATGGAAAGATGAAGGTAAAAATGAAAAAGAAATAGTGTTTGAAACTAAAAATTGGAAACTACTAGATGCTTTACGAATTGTTAAGAAAGATAGTTTTGATTTTATTGTACAAACAATTGGCGTATATAGTAATAACGAAATAGTTAATAAAGCGTGTAGTATAATAAACAAAAGATTAGATGATTTAGAATTATTAATAAATAGTGATGATTTGGAAATCAAAAATTCTAATACAATGACAAATTGTTATGATATATCATTACAAGATGAAGATTATACAATTGGTAAAACAATTGAATATATATTATATGAAAAATATTTTGAAGGAACCAATATTTTATCTTTTGTTGGATTTAAAAAATTTCATCCACATGATACAGAAAGTATTATTCGTGTTGCTTTCAAAAATCCTATTGATATTTCTAGTATTAAAGGATACTTATTAGAATCTATTTTAGATGCAAAAAATATATATAATAAAATTAAAAAAGATTTCTTGATAGAACGTTAAAATATTATATTTAATTATTTAATAAAATAATATTTAATAATTTAATAATTAAATAATTAAATATAATAAACAGTAAAATAATAAAATAATAAAATGGTAAAAGTATGTATTTTACAAACAGATAATAGACCAGATTTACATTTTGTAAAATTAACTAGAGATATTAACCAACTTTTTTGTAGTCAGTTAGGTTATGATTATTTATTTTTACCATTTGATAATAATCAATTCGGAAATATCAATCCATGTACAAAAAAAATACATATCATAAATGATTTTTTTCTTAAAAATACTGGTTATGATATTTTAGTTTTTTTAGACAGTGATGCTTGGATACAAAATGGTAATTGGTTAAATGATATTATTAAAAATTTAAATAATAATGAAGACAAACATGGTTGTTTTTCTCGTGATCCATATATAAAAAAAAATACTTTTATCAATAGTGGTTCTTTTATTATTAAAATAAATGATTTTACCAAAAACATGTATCAACAATTATTAAATGACTTAAATAATGATGATAGTCATTTAAATAATTGGCCATATGATCAATATTATGTAGCAAATTATGTCTTTGAAAACAAAGATAAATTTACTATTTTTATTCCACATACATTGAACACACCTTATGGAGAGGTACTGAGACATAACTGGTATAAAAATAAAGCAATGTTTAATGATATACATAAATTATTTTATGAGTTTGAACAAGGAATATTACTTGAAAATAAAGAACCATTCAATGAAGATTCCTATTTAGATCACGAAGAATTCCCAAATATACCTGAAGAAGGGTATGAATATTATAAGGCAGAATAAATATATTGTTGTTGCATTACAATATATTTATTATAGTTATTGTTATGTATTTTTATTTTACAAGATCAGAATCATTTGGTGTACAGCTTTCATTTACATGTATTTGATAATTATAATTCAAATTATGCATTAAAGACGAAGGTTGTAAATTGTTTACATAATCTATTACAATTTGAATTGTAACAAATAACTTTTGTGGTTTTAATTCACTCTTATATTTTTCATGAATATTATACATGTGTCTTCTATATTGAGTTGAATATTCCTTCAAAGGTTTTTCTTTTTTAATATAACACGAAATATAATTATTAAACAAAGTTTTTGTAAATAAATGTACTTGATCTCTAAAAACAGATACTTCTTTTTTATTTTCTGGAAATTTCTTTAAAAAATCATTTACCTTACCTTCTTTTCTGAAAGTTAAATACTGAAATTGCAATTTTTGTTGAGTTCCTTTTAAATGACGCACTTCTTCATAAACAGGATTCCTGATTTTTGTTCGGTGACATGTTTGTTTGTTATATAAAACTACTCCTAGCTTATTGTAAGAGGTATTCATAGATGCATATTTATCAATTAATTCATTATAATCATGAAAAGGATAAATTTCTGGAAATTTAATGGTAGTTGTTATCCAAAAATCCTTATTTTTGGGGTCTTGTAAATCTGAACCACAGACAATGACATTATTTTTGTCTGTATTATCAATATAATAAATGGCTACTAAGTATAATTGTGGGTTTTTAATTGGCACAACTATGCGATTATCTGGATGTTGTAAAACAAAACTATAACATAAATTTCTATTTAGATTTTCTAAAAATAAATTGTTTTCTTTTGCTGCTTCTAGAAACATATCTCTGAAAGTTTGTTTACTTTTGTCTGAATTCTTACTATAAAATCCACTTGTTGCGCCTACAATATTTTTGGTAGATATTTCCCAACCACCTGCTAAACCGATAGTTGGATCAAAAAATACATTTATCATGGTTCCTTCAACAAATTCTTGTGCAATAATATCTTCATTAGGCGTGGGGTATAAATTTAAAAAAGTATCAGCTTGTAAAGCTTTTGGTGGCGCAAAAGCTACCACATCATTTTTACTATTTACTATTACAGATCTACATAACCCATAACTGTCATATAAATCATAGTTCAAAATTTTTTTATCATATGTAATTATCTTGTATTTTTGATTATTTTCTGTTCTACATTCTATTTTATTTAATTTAAGAATATTTGAAGTGTTATTGGTATTGTCATGAAGTAATTCATTAAAACCTCTAATATTACCTAAATTTACATATAAAATTTGTGTCATGATATAATAATATTATGAATTATATTATCATAATATCTTTAAATTATTTACAGTTATTTACAAGAAATAAATAACATGTATTACAATTTAAGAAACTAGTAAATCCTATGGATATACTAAAGCAACCATTCTTGCAACTCATCAGGGTTTTAGAAGAATTCCCAAAATCAAAATTTACATGCATTGAAATAGGCAAACCTTGAAGTTTCCTTTCATTTTATACAGAAAGGTGTAAATCTTCAAGGGTGTAAAATCAATTTATGATAAAGGTAACGGTGCTAAACATAATTTAATACTACCCAAACTGGCAACGTCATACTTAACTACAAGTGGTAAGTCATTTTCTAAATATACTTCAATTTGATTACATAAGTTGGTACATTTAATGAAATAACTCAAATTTTTTAATGAAAATTCACCTTGTATGATCTTACAAGAGTCTTGTTTCAATACAAAACCCATACTTCCATCCGATTCAGCACGATGAATTTCAGCAGAAGCAAATTGTCCCGAACATTTAAATATTAGTTCATTACCTACCGATTTTATTTCTAATTTATCTGAAATACATGATAAATCTCTAATTATTTTTTGAAAATCAGCAGATGGTAAATTAATAATAGATGAAAATTTAACATCTGGATATTCTAATTCCTCAGGTTCAGGTTCAATTAAACGCAATTTTTGAGTTTTACATTGTTTAATCTCTCCATTTTCAAATTTTAAAGCCAGATGTGAAACTATTCCGTCCACATAATCAGAATTTTCTATATATATAGTTAATGTATCATCATTATCAATAGAATTAATTAATTTGAATAAATGAAACATATTAACACCAATAACTATTTTACTCTTCTTACATTCGTAAAATTCAAAATTCTGAGCCGCTAAAAATAAGTGAGCCAATATGGTATGTGATTTATCCATATTAATAATACGAATACCATCTGGTTGAAAAGTAATATTGGTTTCTAATAAAATATCTTTCAATGCCGCCATTAATGTTCTGAAAGGTGCAATTTGAACAGTTTTTATTGTTAAAACATTTCCGTCATTAAAAGAATTGTCTAAAGGTAAATTTTGTGTTTTATCTACAAAATTGGACATTAGTATTTTATACGTATTTTTTTGCAATAATCTTTAAATCATTATGTTTTTATATAATTTTTACTTATTTTTTACATAATTTTATATCAAAAATAAGTAAAAATTATACTTTAACTTTAGGAACTCTTCTAGTTCCATGACCATGACTTTTTCTGGCTAACTTTGCAAAACGCAGAGCCCTACTATTTTTTTTACATCCTTTTTCTAGTATAGAAAAATCCACTGCGGCTGCTTTACCAGATGTAATCGCACTTGCTAATCTTGCTACACCCCAAGATTGTGCAGTTTGATTTGGTCTAGATCCGGAAGAATAATAAGCCCCTTCCCCTTTTCTAATAATTTCACTTAACGCATTTTTGGAACACCCAGTTGCATGTGCCAACTCATTAGTATTTCCGATAATATCAACATTATATATTTTTTTCGCATTAATTATATGTTTTGATGTTTTACTTTTAAATGAAGAAACTGGTTTTCTAGTAAAATAATTTCCCTTCTTATATAGTTTTCTAGATTTTATTAACATTCTGTATTGTTTTTTTTTATCTTTTTTGGTTAATTTATTTGGCAAATAACGTTTTTTCTTTTTTTTTATTTTATTTTTTTAACTCATACTATATTTTCTTTTTATTTTTTTTATTATTTTATATTTAATAAATATATATATTTTTTATTATTATTTATTTTTTAATACGTAAACGTAATGTTTTTTTCTTATTTTTCTTATTTTTATTTTTTCTATTATTCTTTCTTTTTTTTTTATTTTTTTTTTTTTTTTTATTTTTTAATTAACGTAAATTCATTTTTTTTATATTATTTTTTGAACTCATACTATATCTACTTTATATTATTATTATAAATTAATATTTAAAAAACAAATAAACATATTAATAATACCTATGTCACAACAAGAGACTGATATGACAAATGTTCAATATCAACTACAAGAAAAATGTATTGAAACATTAAAAGAATTATTTGAACATTACAATAGTAATGAATATATGTTGCAAAGAATACATACTCATGTAAATAATTATTTACCAAATGCTTTAAAAAATGAACTAACCAACCATGTAAAACGTATAAACCGGAATCATTACTTAACAAATGAACAACAAATTTTTATTCAAGTATTTTTGAGTAAAAACCAATATTATTATTTATCCAATAATGGTATTTTTTATGAATATGATGGTAAAAATTATTTTATTGTTAAAGAAGACGACATTATTCATAAATTATTATCTTCTATATCCAAAGAAAGAGTTTTATTGGACTGGAAACATAAAACAAAAATAAATGTTATTAAATTAATCAAAGATCGTAGTTTATTAAATTCTATTCCTGAAACTGACACCATTCAAAATGTATTGAATTCCATATATCCTTCTCTATTTTCATCTAAAAACCTTGCTAAATATTTTTTGACAATTATAGGAGACAATATTTTAAGAAAAAATCCAAATTTGATTTTTCTTGTTAGTCAAAACATGAAGAAATTATTACTGGATCTTGATAATATTTCTTATTTATCTATTGGAAATACAAATACAACTAATAATTTTGTAACTAAATATCATGAAAATAATTCATATGAAAATTATCGTTTATTAAAAATAAATGAAAATTATTCTATTGAATTATGGCAAGAACAACTGAAAAAAATAGGTTTGAATTTGTTATGTGTTGCAGCCCACTACTCTAAACGATATGAAAATTCTGAAAAATTTTTACAAAATAAATCAGATGAAGAGTTAAAGCAATTTGCTTTATATTTATGTAATAACAGTTCGCAAAAAATAGTGAATACTTTTTGTGAAACTTATTTAAATAAAGTGGATGACAATAAAAGTACTATACAATGGAAAAATTTACATTTTATTTGGAAACAGTTTTTATATTCTAACACACTCCCAAATATGATTTATTCCAATTCTTTGAAAAACATTTTAAAAGAATTGTATAATTATAATGAAGATACTGATTGCTTTTATAATTTAACTAGTAAATATTTACCAATAGAAAGTGATTTTATTAAATTTTGGGAAACTAGTATTATCGCGAATAATGATAATGATCAGGATTGTTTTGATGAGTTAGAAATAGATGAATTATGTATGTTATTCAAAACATGGTCACAAACTAAGACGATTACGGAAGAAAATGTACTAAAAATATTGAAGCATTTTTTTCCTCACATTGAAATCATTGAAAACAAATATGTTTTGAATGTATCATGTAATCTTTGGAATAAAAATATTGATATTGAGAGATCATTTGATTTTATTAAATCACAGATTAAAGAGTATCATAATTTGGCATTGATATCATTTGATGATGCATATAATTATTATTATAAATTTTGTAACAATGAGACTAATAAATTCATTGTTAGTAAACGTTATTTTGAGAAATTCTTATATTCTAAAATTTCCAAATATATTGTTTATGAAAAATTTATTGAAACGGCATGGGTAGATCAATAATCATTGTAAATGATTAATTTATTCTTCTACAACTGGTTCGGGAAGAGATTCAACAACTGGCTCAGGGACAGATTCAACAACTGGATCTTCTACGACTGGCTCAGGAACAGATTCAACAACTGGATCTTCTACGACTGGCTCAGGAACAGATTCAACAACTGGATCTTCTACGACTGGATCTTCTACGACTGGTTCAGGAACAGATTCAACAACAGGTTCTTCTACGACTGGTTCAGGAACAGCTTCAACAACTGGTTCTTCTACGACTGGATCAGGAACAGCTTCAACAACAGGTTCAGGAACAGCTTCAACAACTGGTTCTTCTACGAGTGGCTCAGGAACAGCTTCAACAACAGGTTCTTCTACGACTGGTTCAGGAACAGATTCAACAACAGGTTCTTCTACGACTGGTTCAGGAACAGCTTCAACAACAGGTTCTTCTACGACTGGTTCAGGAACAGCTTCAACAACAGGTTCTTCTACAACTGGATCAGGAACAGATTCAACGAGAGGTTCTTCTAAGACTGGATCAGGAACAGATTCAACGAGAGGTTCTTCTACAACTTGTTCTTCTACGACTTGTTCTTCTACGACTGGTTCTTCTACAACTGGATCTTCTACTAGTGGCTCAGGAATAGATTCAACAACTGGATCTTCTACGACTGGTTCTTCTACGACTGGTTCAGGGACAAATTCAACAACAGGTTCTTCTACAACTGGCTCAGGAACAGATTCAACAACAGGTTCTTCTACGACTGGCTCAGGAATGGTTTCAATGACTCGTTCTATTTCCGGTTCTACAACTGGTTCTACAATAGTTTCAACGACTGGTTCTGTAACGGTTTCAACATTTATTGATTCAATGTTATTAACTTCCTCTTTTTTATCAGCATTTTTATTGCTGCATTGTGATAAAATATTAAAACGATATGCTTTAATAGCCCTAAGTTTTTGTTGCAATAAATTTACTTGCTTCGTAAAATCATGTAACTGAAACATTAAATATTATACATATAAGTAAAAAAAAATAATTTACATTATTACGAAATTGTAAAAATTAATTCAATATATTTTATATTTTTTTACAACTATAAAATATATTACGTTTAAGCTGCATTTCCTGCAACAAATTGAAGAGCAACACCAGAAGTTCCAACACCTTTTCCATCATAAGAAGAAGGATTCAAAGCTTGGTTCATACCACTTCCACCCTTGTGTTTTCTACTACCACGGTGTTTGCGTGATTTGCCTAATAAAACAAAACCAAATTTTCCTTTTTTGGTTCCATAACCAGCCTTAACAAGTCTCTTTTCTTTTTTGGCAGTATTGTGTTTATCTTTTGAAACAATACGTCCTGATTTGTTTTGCATCAAATGCGATTTTGTCAATCCACCAGAAGTTTTGTACGCAGTTCCGTGCCAAACTTGTGCGCGAGATCCAGATAACATTTCAAAACCTTTTCCTTGAACCATATATTTACCAGAAGCTGTTTTTGTAAAACGTGTCATATAAAATTACAGGAGAAAAAATAAAAAATTAATTAAAATCTAATTACTAAATATTTATTCTAAACATCCTAAATTATTTTGATTATTAAAATTATTTATAAATTGTAAACGTCCTCCTCTATTATTTCTAACAATACTTGAAATTCTCATATTTTGTGAATTACTAACTTTTTTTGTTATTATAGGTTGAAAATAACAAAAATTTTTATTTGGGTTTATACCATAATTAATAACTTGTTTACAACGCTTTAATGGAAAAACGGTGTTATTAACATTAATATATTCCATTTTATTATATATGATTATTTTATTACACAAAAACCAAAAAATAATCATACATAATAAAAATTACAAAATTTATAAGAAACTACAATGAAAAATCTTCGCTTCTAAATTACTTATACACTCCACCACAACATAACAACTCCTTTACCTCCATCTCCACCTTTACGCGAATCAAGGAAGATAGTACTGCCTCCCCCACCACTTCCATAGTAAAAATTATTATTGTAAAACCCGCTTATAGCACTCTCTCCATTGTAGCTGTTATAACTATTACTACCACCTGAAATACCACCTGCATTTCCTCCCCTATTATAGTTACCTCCACCACCTCCATTTCCAGCATAAACATATGAAGTGTTTCCACTATTTCCATTTTTAAATGGAACAGTAATAGTTTGGTTGTAATAACTTGAACCACCAAATCCGTTTCCTGCACTTCTAGGAGGAGTTGGATTAGGGCCATTTGAACCATTTTGTCCCTGGTTAGAAGTAGTATTTAAATAACCGCCATATCCGGCATTGTATGATCCACCCTGCTTATCATTATTACCATAAAAAGCTGCACCCCCTGCGCCGCCACCACCTCCAAAATTATGATAAATTTCTGGGGATAAAGTTGAATATATTTTTGCATTACCTCCATTACCACTTTGACCATTGTAAGGAATACCAATGCTTGCACCAGGTTCTCCTCCAAAAGCATTAAAAGATATATCATATTGTGTACTTTTTATATATGAAGTTCCACCCTTTCTACCAGCATAAGTGCCAGAGCCACTAGTATTACTATTGCCTCCACCATTAAAACCAACTTGTATATTAAAAGTAGTGTATAAAGGTATTGTTAAAGGAGTGGTATTATTATAAATTATACCTCCTCCTGAACCACCTGTTCCAGCTGAATACTCCGAACTACTACCATAATCTCCTCTTCCACCACCACCACCGCCACCAATTATTAAATAATTAAGATTTACACTTGTATTAAATGTAATATCACAGTTTCCAGAAAAAGGTTCTAGTCCATTCCATGTATATACTCCTCCTGTATATTCAAAAATGACTGCATTATAACTATTTGTTATAACAAAATTTATACTTGTATAAGTATTATTATTTGATATTATAAATTGAGGGAGTGTTGACGAAAATAATGTATTAAAATCCGCTCCATTTTTTTTATATTTCGTAGTAAAATTTAGTTGGGTTCCTCCATAAGGATTTAGTTGGGTTCCTCCATAAAGTGGTAAAAATATTGATCCTACTTCGTAACCCGTTGGTGTTTTATAACCTGTTATAATGCCGGAATTACCAGGACAAAATAAATAAAATAAATCTTGGTCTTCGCCAGTGTTTGGATTTTTTACTAGATAATTTGTTAATTGTATAAGGTATTTATTTGTAAAATATTGTGTCAAACTTGTATTATCTAAATTTATGCTTGTTGTAAATAACATAGAATTTGATGGAATACCAGTAAATACAGTCGTTCCCATAGATACTAATGTATTTGATTGAACATATACTTTTGTTAATGCAGTACAACTTTGAAAAGCACTTGCTCCAATGGAAGTTACAGTGCTAGGAATATTTATATTTGTTAATGCAGTACAACTTTGAAAAGCACTTGTTTCAATGGAAGTTATATTAGAACCTATTGTAATTGCAGTCATATTTGTATTACCATAAAACATGTTTGCTGGTAACGATGTGTTTCCTGCTGAACCGTTAACCGAGACTACTTGTGCGATTCCTGTAAATGCATTAGAATTAGATGTAATAGTGATAGAAGTGGTTGGAAGTATGATACTTGTTAATGCAGTACAACCTTGAAACGTGCTGGCTCCAATGGTAGTTACACTGCTAGGAATAGTTATACTTGGTAATGTAGTACAATTTTGAAACGCGCTGGCTCCAATGGAAGTTATATTAGAACCTATTGTAATTGCAGTCATATTTGTATTACCATAAAACATGTTTGCTGGTAACGATGTGTTTGCTTGTGATCCATTAATGGATACATTTGTTCCAATTCCTGTAAATGCATTAGTCCCAATTA
>Ga0114968_10001388_pt1 | contig 18584 bp, 19 predicted proteins | sample M_130807_EF_Meta_FD_87020 | JGI IMG/M metagenome (GOLD analysis project Ga0114968, IMG submission 87020) | Freshwater microbial communities from Lake Montjoie, Canada to study carbon cycling - M_130807_EF_MetaG | ecosystem: Environmental > Aquatic > Freshwater > Lake | place: Lake Montjoie...
ACCAAGAAGACCCCTGTAGACCCGACACTCGAGGTCCGTCCAAACATCGATATAAATAGATGGTGTATGGTTTATATACCAAGACCCCGACGACCATGAAGGCGGTGTTTATTTCCCCGGCGATGGAGGTGGCAGAGACCCCCAACCTCCAAGACCACGAGATACATATCTTTACCCAGTTTTTCATCCATCGTAAGGACAACCGTAACGAAGAAATTCGGTACTGTTTGAAGCAGAACCAAGAGAACCCGTTGGTCTACAAAATCCATCTCTTGAATGAGCGTCTCTATTCTCTCCAAGAAATGGGGCTCACCACCAACGACAAGATTCACCAAGAAAATATCGAAAAACGCCTGTCGTTCCAAGCGGTATTCCAATATATCCGTGAACAAAAAATCCGCGGGTATTGTGTGATGATGAACAGTGACATCTTCTTGGACGAGTCGATCAAATATATATTGACCTCGACCCTCCATACCAAGAAACAATTCATGGCCCTCCTCCGCTACGAGTTTGATATCAAGAAGGGTAAGGAGGCAGCTACCATCTTTGGTCCGAGGGGGGATTCCCAAGACACCTGGATTTTTCATACCAACCAAACCCCCAAACTCTCCCAAGAAAAGGTCTTTGCCTTTGATTTTGGGCGTCCGGGGTGTGATAACAAGCTGGTGTATCTTCTCCATATCTTGGGTTACCAAGTCATCAACGACCCCCGTATCATCAAGACCTACCATTTCCACCGGAGTATCATGCGTGATTACTTTGCCAAGGACGCCCTCCCTCAACCCTGGGCGGTGTGTATTCCGGCGGGGGTGAATGTCTTGGCCCTTCCTCCTACCCTGGGAATCAATATCGTGGATGTGTGTAAGGCGTCCAACGGGTTCAAACATGTGATGTTCGACGACCATGTTCTGCTGTATGACTATATCACCACGAAACTCACCAAGAACGAGCCGTTTGTCATTCCTCGGGTGGCCGGGATTGAGAACAACTTCGCCGTCTTTGCCCATATCAAGCGTCAGACGAATACCACCGATGTGGACCAGTATTTCCAACAGGTGGCACCCGCGATGAAGAACAATGCGGGTATCTACTTACCCAATATGGCGTCTATCATGCGGTACTCGGAACTGTACCTGAAGGCGTTTGAGAATTGTGAAATGATGGCGGTATGGGAGCCCCAGGGAGCCTGTATCGGACACATTGCCCAGTCACACGATTTTATCCGTAACTCGTTTCAGGGGAAGCAGCCGTTTTGGGCGTTTGCCTTGGATATTTTCCACTATATTTATGACCCCAAGGCTTGGACCAAGAGTCTTCGGGGGAAGCGTATCCTCATCATTTCGTCCTTTGTGGAGAGTATCAAGGAGAAGATTCCCCTGAGACACAAGCTGTACGACGGGGTGGACCTGTTTCCGGAGTGTACATTCATCTATATGAAACCTCCGATGACCCAAGCCGGTGAACCGTCACGGGAATTCGAGGTGGAATTGAACGATTTTACTCGTAAATTGGATACCATTCAAGGGGACTATGATGTGGCCCTGGTGAGCTGTGGTGGCTACGGTAACTTGGTCTGTAATTATATCTTTGAGAAACACCGTAAGTCGGCGATCTATGTCGGGGGGGTCCTCCAGATGTATTTTGGGGTCTTGGGGGGAAGATGGCTAAAAGAACGTGCGGATGTGGTTCGGTTGTTTTTGAACGAACACTGGTCTCGTCCCAAGACGACGGAACGTCCGGCGAACAGTCAACAGGTGGAAGGTGGATGCTATTGGTAGAGTCCATGATCCTGACCCCGACCCCGACCCTGACCCTCTAATCGTGTAACACCCCGTGGACTCACCACGGGGTGTTTCGGTCTAAAGCTAAATCACCCTTCCTTCTCCCACCGGTTTAATCCTTGGAGCGACGGGTACGGCGTAAAGTCTTCTTGACGTAGCCGAATTGGCCCTTCTTGGCGAAGTAGCCAGCCTTCTCCAGACGCTTCTCACGCTTGGCCGTAAAGTGCTTCTTACGGGACACAATACGGTGGTTCTTGGTGAAAAAGAGTTGGGACTTGGTCAGTTCCCCCGGGGTCTTGTAGGCCGTCCCGTTCCACACCTGGACCCGGGAGCCGAAGAGCTCCTTGTACTTACGACCATTGATCGTATACATACCGTCATCACCACGCACCGGACGCTTCATGGTTGTTATGATACTATACTCTCTCCGGAGATTATGTATCGGACCTACCCCGGCCAACCCCCCACCCCCACCCCCACCCCGTCTTGGTGAATCACCCCTGTAAATCACTGAATCACAATTGTAAATCTTGTAAATCAATCACAATTCAATGTTTTGTAATTACAACCATCACAGGGGTGATTTCACCATGAGGGTCCGGACGATTCGATCCTTCTAATAGTAAAGGAACGGAGGAATCAGACCAAGTTGCTTACCATAGTACCAGGCGGAAGCGGGACTATAGGGGAAACCATAGCCGTAACCGTAGGGGTAGGGGTAGCCGTAGTAGGGGTAATCGTAGGAGCAGCAGCCGTAACAGGGGTCCACCAAGGCCCGGTCATGATAGCGAGATGACAAACGACCACGTGACAGCATTTTCGAGAGGGGACACTGAGACCGGGTGGATATATCTTACACGTTCAACTAAATAAACGCGGAGATTTTATCTAAATCACTACTCAATTACCCGTGTGCCCAGTGTGTGGTATAGGATTCTATTACGGGGTGGTACAGTGTGTTCAGTTCGAATCCCGACGGTACAACCATTTACAGTTGTGGTTACAAGAAATACACTAGTCATTACAAAACTGACACCATAGATGCAGCCATATCGGTTTAGATATTTATCTATTTCAATACTATACACATCCATCCCCATCCCTACGCGTACGTGATGGCTACCCCGACGACCCCGATGGTTCCGGCGTCTTCGCCTCCTTACCAGCAGTTTCAGAGTTTCTACCCCCCGGTGGATAACGCCGAGCTGTTGGCCCATCTGGCCAGCCAGACCCAGCATATCAACCAGAACATCTACCAGAGCACGGATAAGCTCACGGCGGGGATCAATTCGACCAGCCAATACCTCACCGGGGGTTTGAACAACCTGGGTAAGGAGGTGACCCAGTCGTCCCTGGGCCTCCGTGATGCGATTGAGCGTGGTAACCAGCTGAGTGGTAGTGCCATTGAGCGTACGACGGGGGAGATCAAGTTGAACACCGCGATTCAGGACGCGGCGAGCCGCCAAGCGGCGGCGGATTCGGCCCGGGATATTTTGCGGGCGGTGGATGCCAACGGTTCCATGAACAATAGCACGATTGAGCGGGTGGGTTTGACGGTGGGTAATGCCGTGGAACGTAATGCCAGTATCAACGGTGCGGCCATTGAGCGTACGGCGGGGAACATTGCGACGGCGATTGAGAAGGTGGCGGGGGAGGGTCGTCTTACCACGACGGTGACGGACGCGGCGAGTCGCCAGGCGGCGGCGGACTCGGCCCGGGACATCACACGGACGGTGGAGAACAATGGTTCGGCCATCACGTCGGCGGTGGAGCGTAACGGGGCTCAGAACCATTCGGCGACCCAGGCGATGGGTTCGACCCTGTTGAGTACGATTGAGCGGGTGGCGGGTGAGGGCCGGGTCACCACGACGGTGACGGACGCGGCGAGCCGGCAGGCGTCGGCGGATTCGGCCCGTGACATCTTGGGGGCCGTGGAGCGTAATGGGGGTAACAACGGCAGCTTGGTTCAATCTACCGCGGCTGCTCTTGGTTCCGCCATTGAGCGTAACGGGGGCGATACCCGTAGTGCGATGTTGACGGCCTCGAATTTGACCAACAGCCTCTTGACGGACGTGCGTCATGCGATTATCAACGACGTTAACCGTGGCACCGAGGAATTGTTGGCATCGGGTACCCAGAACTTCAATGTTATGTCAAAGGCCGTCACGGACAGTGCATGGGAGACACGTAACGCCATGAATTCAAATATGTTGGAGCAACTCAAAGCGTTTAATAATATTCAACAGCAATCTGCCCAGAACTACGCGTCGACCCTCTTGGAAGGCCAGAAGTCCACGGCCCTCTTGACCTTGGATGGTAACAACCACTACGCCTCGCTTATGCTGGAGCAGCAAAAGGTCAAGGAGTACCTCTCCAGTAAGGGAGATAGCCACTTCGCCATGAACCAACTGGAGATGCACAAGGTCAAGGAAAGTTTGGCGGCCCAGGCGGCCCACAACTTTGCGGCCCTCCAACTCGACCAACACAAGAACAAGGAAGCCATCCAGGCCCAGCTGGCGGATGCCAAGTACGATGCCCTCAAGAACACCCAGTTCTTGGCGGATAAGCTGTGTGAGTGCTGCTGTGAGGTGAAACAGAAGATTGACCTGGTGGACCGTGACCGTCTCCGGGACAACCTCCTCCACTCACGTGACGAGAACAGCCTCTTACGGGTGGCCGAGTTCTTGGACCGCCGCGACGACCGCCGTGGAGGTAGACGTTGGGATGATGACGACCGCCGCCGTGGTGACGACCGCCGTTGAGGGGTTCCGGGATATCGCCAAGACACCGTCCCTCTGGAACCCATCGACCCTCCCCATGAACCTCCCCATCACCCTCCCCATCACCCATACCCCCACCATGACCATGAACACCCACCCCACCATGGTGGCCAATATCCCATTTATATTTATGTTCAAGGTACTCCTGGTCCCACTGGACCGACGGGAGAGCCGGGAACGGTGGGACCTACGGGAAATACGGGAGACACGGGATCCCAAGGTGAAGAGGGCTCCACCGGCCCCACGGGACCCGAAGGTGAAGAGGGAGACCCTGGACCGACCGGTTCCACTGGGACCCCGGGACCCACGGGACCCGAAGGTGTGACCGGCTCCACCGGCCCCACGGGACCCCAAGGACCTGAGGGTGAAGAGGGAGATCCTGGACCCACAGGACCGACCGGTTCTACTGGGACCCCCGGACCCACGGGACCGTTTGGGTCGACCGGCCCCCAGGGAGATACCGGTTCTGCGGGCCCCACGGGCTCCCAAGGGGACACCGGTTCCACGGGCCCCCAAGGGAACACCGGTCCCCAGGGAATGCGAGGAGCGGCAGGTGACCCAGGGTTCAACGGCTCCCCAGGGGCCACCGGTGCCCAAGGACCTCAGGGCCCTACTGGCCCTCAAGGGGACACGGGCCCCCCGGGCCCCACCGGACCCGGGGTCTAATCTCCTCCCCACCCCACGGCGATATCCGTAGTCAATAAGACCAACGAATGACCATCATCCAATTCGTAATAATATTCTATAGTATCCATTCTTACGAATCCACCCCCTTAGTTCAACAATCATGATGACGCAAGCAGTCGTGTCGCGTTCAATAAAGATATAAATATTCTCTTCCTATATGTATATGCCAAGTCTCGTTTGTTAGGAGTGATGCCTACCTTACAGACTGCCCACCCCCGCCTTTTGAACTTTTACAGCTCAAACCCCGCCATTGACTTTGAAGCGATGAACCTCCTTCTCGTGGATTTCCTGGAAAAGGTGGTATTGGATACTACTTTGTCCCAGCTCTCTTCGGATAACATGACCACCTCTTTTCAGGCCCAGATGTTTCATTATATGAAGCAGAATGTCACTCGTATGAGTGAACTCACCGATTCGGTCGAATTCATCAAGTCCAATCTCCATCGTACCCATCAAGATATGGTCACTACCCTTTTGTCGAAATTTCTCGAGATGAAAAGTGAATATATCGAAGAACTTAAAATTATTGTCAATCAGCAAACGGTCGAACAGATCTCCCCATTATTGGAACGTAATAATGCGGCCCTGATCGATAAAACCACTCTGATGATCAATGATGTTGTACCGAAAAGCCAATACCCATGTTACCAACAGATACATGATTCCATTCGTTTTTTCCATAAATCGATCTCCGAAGATACACAACGCTTGTTACAATGTTCACAATCACCTCAGCAACTTGACAATAATAATACGATCATCAATGAATTTATCAGCCATTTCGAAATGAAGTCCAACCAGATGATTCAGAATATTCAACAGCCGATTTACTCCTATATCTCTTCGAGTGAGGAACGCATCCACTCCAATCTGGCCAACATCAAGGATATTTCGATGAAGACCTACGGTACCCAGGAAAAGATTTCCAAAGACCTCGGTGAACATCTTCGTGTGTCCAATTCTTCTCCGACCTCGACTCCCACCTCAGCCAATGCTCCGCCCCCCACCCCCACCCCCACCCTCACCTCAGTCAACACCCCACCCCCCATCCATACGTCAGCCCCCACTTTCTCCCCCATGATTCAACGTAATCAAATGCATGGTCTTCTCAGCCGCCTTTTTCCCACTTCGGAGATTTCCAAGGTGGCTCGCCCCCCCACCTCACTCATCGGCTCGTCTCCCTCCTTTTCGGTAGCCCCCATTACCAATAGTATCTATAGTATGAAGCGTCCGAATCAACCCAAGATCATGGTGGAAGGTAAAACGAGTGAGAACAATGTTTCGATGGAAGAAGTCGTCGAGTTCATTGAACTCATGAAACAATACCATAGCCACGGGGTCATCATTTCTCATAACAGTGGATTCTTTTCCAAGTCGAATTACCATATTGAGTGTCACGACGGGTTCATCTTGGTCTATGTTCATTTTGTGGAGTATAACCAAGATAAGATCAAGCCCGCGGTGGATATCATCGACCAGTTATCGGCCAAGTTCAAGCAATATACGGCGACCAAGGCAGCCAACCAAGAAGGGGAAGGTTCCACGGAATGGATTGACAAGACCCTTTTGGACGAGATCAACAAGGAATATCAGATATTTGTCTCACAGAAGGAGGCCATCATTCAAAACTTGCGTGAGAGTCAACGTAAGATTGTATCCCAGATTGAAGAATTCAAGTTCGTGTGTCTCGACCAGTATTTGTCGTCCAAATTCACGGCCCCCCTTCCCAAGAATGGTCACCGATGTGATTTGTGTAAGGTGTTCAATGCCAATAATTTAAAGGCTTTGGCAGCCCATAAACGGGGATGTATCCGTAAAAACCCGGCATTGTCCCCCATGTCCGACCTATCGTCGGTGCGAGATACGTCGTTCACCAACCATTTACTGGATGTATCCCTCACCTCGGTCCTAGACAGTGATTTATGATTCTGGTTACTGGGTTACACCGTCCACTTACACCTGTCCACCCCCTGAGGTATCCAGGTGCGTTTAGATTTATCCTCCATCCACCTTGCCCCTTTTTTTCTGGTAAAACGTGGGGTCTCTCGGGAAAGGGTAAACTATGGGGTTATCCTATATCGATGACCCACCAAGATGAGGAAGAGTACGCCCGATTTCGTGAGGCGATTATGGCGGGTATCCCGTTTCGTACCGATTCCCCCCACCATGAAGTTCGGGTAGTGCCAATGCGTATCTCTCCTCCTCCGATGTATACGGTCCATCCTCCCCGGTCGGTACTACGGGACCCCGATTCCTTCTTGGCATCTTACTCGGAGCGTGAACGCCGAGAATTACAAGAATATTTGTCGGCATATATCTTGGAACACTTTTCGGATCGGTCCGGTTTCCGGGCTCCGTCGATTTTGAATCATCAGGATTCGTTGGGTCTGAGTACCACCCAACGAACGTCTCATCCGTCCCATGATACCTCCCATGCGAATCCAATGGCTTTCCCTTCGTCTTCTACTACGACCTCACCTTCCCCCTGTATATTCTTTTGTATATGGTTATGGCAAGGGTTTGGACAAATATTCCGTACAGTGTATCGTTGGTGGTTATGGTGTCCTTGTCAAAAATCATCACGCCCCACCGGGACAGTAGTATGAATCCCCACCCAGCCTCTCTCCCCAGCCTCTCTCCCCAGCCTCTCTCCCCAGCCTCTCTCCCCAGCCTCTCTCCCCAGCCTCTCTCCCCAGCCCCTATCACCATCAATACAATCGTTACATTTGTACAAAATCTACTACAGATGTAATATACAACACGGTAGATGCAGCCAATACCGCCCATGTTTAATAAAATATCAAGCCACACTATACATATATTAACCCCATGACCGACCATGTTGTGTACAATGACCGGAACTATCGGGTGGTTCAGTTGAATAATCACACGTATTATGTCAACCCGATTATTCATTTGAGTTACGATGGTTCGGTGTTGATTTTGGATATCAGTGGTCATCCCGAGACCCCTTTTCCCCCTCCCCGTCCGACTCCTTACCCCTACCCTCAGCCCCACCCCTACCCTCATCCGTATCCCACCCCCCATCCGTACCCATGGTATGAAGAACCACCCGGGGTCCATGTGTACCCCCATACCGATATGTCGACGATGGATCTAAGTGGGACACGTTTCCGTCCTTACTATGATGTGAGTGGTTGGCATATCGCCCCCCATGGTACCAAGGATATTGGGTGGCATATTCACCCCATCGATGCATCCACCAATATTGCTTATGATGCCAGTGGGTGGCATTTTATACCCCATGACCTCTCGGGTCATCCGTTGGTATGGAAGGTCAATATGACGACCGGTCCTACCCCGTTCTCTCCCCCATCGGAACCCCCGTTGGATGCCTCACTGAATTGGTGGTATTTACACCATGGTCATCCCCATGACCTGAGTGGGATTCATGTCCGTACGGTGTATTTTTATGATATCATACCATGCATCATACCGGTCACTACCTGGGACGAAGAGATGGTGGATTTCATCCCAAATGCAACGATCCCACCACTGGACCTTTCCATGTTGGATGTATCGTGTACCCCTACTCCGGTTCCGGCGTTGTATCTTCAGATTGATTTATGCCCGTCGACCGTAGATACTAGTGCGAATGTGACCGTGAATGGACCTTACGATGTATCGGGTGGAGGGTTATTGTACGATATCAGTGGAAACTACCCAACCACTGATATGACCAAGCCATTTCCGTATGTCATCTATATTTGTGACCATTGTTCACGAGCCAGTATGGTTCCCACCCCCACCCCGGCTCCCACTCCGGCTCCCATCGCCTAAATGACTCCCTCCACCCCTTTTTACGCACCCCCGGACCATCCTCCACGGGAGAAATAGAGCCATGATAAAACACTTTTGGTCGACATGAGTGTTTTCGGCCAAAGTAATATAAAAACGAGGCATATAATAGTGTATACTTCCATACGATAAGATGGTAAGAGCCTCCAAGCAATCCGCCCCCACGACGACTCAGTCTGCCCCTGCCCCGGTCCAAGTGGCCGAGCCCAAGAAGGCGGCTCCGAAGAAGGAGTCGGCCAAGGCCGCCGCCCAGCCGGTGGTCTCCGAGGCCCCCAAGGCCGATGCCTCTGCCGATGCCCCGGCGAACGAGGTGGTGGTCCCGGCCGGTGATATGGTCGAGCTCCTGTCCGCGTTTGCGACCAAGATCAACGAGGTCGCGACGTTCCACGCGGCCCTGAAGGCCCAGTTCAAGGTCCTCCAGAAGGCGGTCTTGAAGGAGCACAAGACGGCCCAGAAGGCGTCGAACCGTAAGAACAAGCGTTCTGGTAACCGCAAGCCGTCGGGCTTTGTCCGCCCCTGCCTGGTGTCGGACGAGTTGGCGGCCTTCCTGGGCAAGCCGGCGGGTTCCGAGATGGCCCGTACGGAGGTCAGCAAGGAGATCAACAACTACATCCGTGTGAACAAGCTGCAGGACGAGAAGAATGGCCGTCAGATCAACGCCGACGCCAAGCTGAGCGCCCTCCTGAAGCTCCAGACGGGTGATAGCCTGACGTACTTCAACCTCCAGCGCTTCATGAAGCACCACTTTGTGAAGGCGACGCCGGTGGCCACGGCTTAAGTGACCTGCTCCACCCGTCCACCCCAACCAACCCACGGTTGATAAAAAATATCCGTGTTAAAGCCCTGGTGGCAAATGTATCTATAGTTATTCCTCCTTATCAAAAATAGTCGTACTATGATATGAAGTATGTATCATTTACATTCTCACCCCCTTTGTGTTTTGCTGTACTATACCTCATATAATACCATGGTTTAACTCGATAAAAATGACATAAACATATCATCCTATAAGCTATTAGCTTATAGCACGATATAGGTACACCGTCACCCCTGACCCCCTCGTTCCACCATCATGGCATCATTTTATTATATTTTGATGAAGATGGTGTTACCCCGAGGGGCTCGCCCCGATACCCTCACCAAAATATTTAACTTGAACCTTCTACCTGGGACCAAAGCTCTTCATCCCCGCCCCAACTTCTCGGCCTACGAGTTGATGGACCCCCATGACCCCCAGTTTGTGATATTGGAGCGTATCATGATGAGCCTGACGAAGGTGTGTCATCAACCCAAGCCGTTGGCCATCAGTAAATACGATTTTTTGGCTCATCTCATTACCAATATTTTTTATTCGGAGAGTGAAAAGGCCCAATATAAAGAGATTTTTCACCAGACGTCCAAGGTGTACCGGGGGTTTTCACGGCTAGCCAGATGTATCAGGATTCGTCGGACCCCTGCCCATAATACGATGGATTTGGGGTTGAATCCTTTTCCCCCGGGATTTGACCGACTCCGGTCCCCCATCAAACCTTCCCTCCGGCCCTTTATGTTACTCCAGAATGGGGCCAAGTATTTCTTCAGCCGGGCCGATTTGATGAACCTCTTGTCCAATGCTCTGGGAAATACCATGTTCTTTTTCGCCAAACCTTTACCGTGTACGAACCCGTACAACAAGGTGGAATTCAGCTATATGGACCTTATCAATATCTATCATTACCTTCGGTCAGGACAAATGCGTATCCCTCCGTTGATTGTGGCATTTTACGAGTGTGATTTTTCGTTGAACAAGTTCCTCTTAGATAAGGAATATGTGATTCGTGAATACGCTATCCGACAATACATAATGAAGACGGACGAAGATGAACTGTACGAGGATATCGTGGATATGTTGGATGAATTTTGTCCGACCCTGAGTATTCATGAGGATTTCCCCCGGGCGAGCCTGGTCCGGGTGATGCGACCTTATTTGTACCTGTTTTATCGGTCCAGGTACTCGTTGGGGTCCGAGACCAAGACGAAGTATCGCCGTATCTTCAACCGGAAAATCCACGAGTTTTATCAGAAGAACCCTCAGTTTGGTCGTAAGGTGATTACTACGATGCATACCCGATTTGAACGCCGTCCCATGGGTAAACCTCCCCGGGTGCATTTCATTGAAGAGTGTGTATCGCTGGATATGCGTGAAATTATTTGAGAGGAGACCCGCCCATATCCATATATCCATATAATAAAAAAGACACCCCGAAGAGTGTCTTTTTTATGGCTAACTACTATACACTATATACAAGTCCACACTATACACAGGTCCACTATACACTACACTATGCCCGGGTGAATTAGACGGTCCCGAGGAACCGGGTGTGTTTGTTCTGAGTGGCCGGTGGATTCGTCTCCGCATACCAGATATAGGGATTGACTCCGTGGGTCATCGGAGGCTGACGGTGCTTGAGGAACATCCAGGCCATGTAGGGGAAGGTATCGATGTTCGGATAGACCACCATCGTCTCTTCCTCCTCCAAGATTTTCTGGACATCGTATGCGTTCTTACTATGGTACCAGTACTTCATCGTCACCACCACCGGTTGGTATTCCTCCCGATGATTCTCCCCCAAGAGTTCCACCACCTCTTGGTCGTAGTCTCGGGAGGTTTCGGGGGCCCAAGCCCCGGGGTCGACCAGTCCCAGTTCCATGGCATCAATGGTTTCGGAGAAGAAGTGGTCATGGGTCACGGGAGCTTGGAGTACCGCCTGGTAGTAATATTTGGCTACATACAGCACGAGGTCGTAGTGGACCGGGTTCGGAAGGTCGGCCACGGGACTGGTGTTGGGACACACTTTCCAATAGCGGTCAATCAGGTAGTACATCTTGGTTTGCTTACCTTCCATCAACTGATTTCTCAAGAACTGGGCATTGTAGCCATTACCCCAGGTCGAGAAATAGATGAAGCAGATGTTGTAGCCACCCCCGGTATCACTGTTGATACGAGGTACCGATTCGATACGGTCCACCTTACCGATTTCAAAGACTTCTTCGAACTGGCGGCGGATGGTGTCGAAGCTGTACGTAGCATCGATATAGGGGACAAACACACTCATGGGGGCGGACATGTCGGTTCAGTGGTTGGGTTGGAATGGGTGGGGGGTGAAGCCTTCCTTCTCAAGAAAAAGGCCAATCAATTTTTCTTGGTCCATCCACCCTTCCCATAACGGTATAGAAACATCTCGTATGTCTATACATATCTATCATGGCCGACTCCAACATCAAATATCAAGTCTCCGAGGGATACGACGACACCCTCGATTCCGAGAATCCGGTCACCACACCCACCGTCGAGATGGAACCTCCGACGGTTCACCTCACCAATCTGACCAAGATTGATACCCTGAATGCTGACGAGATGACGCAGCGTATTATGGAGTATGTTCAGACCCACCGACCCAAATTGTACATCCTGACCCCCTGTTTCGGGAGTATGTGTTATGTGAATTATGTCCAGTCCATGGTGGGAACCATCGAACTGTTTCGGCGGTTTCAGATCCCCATCAAGTTCGAGTTTTGTAAGAGTGACAGTTTGGTTCCCCGGGCCCGAAACAACCTCATTGCCCGGGCCATGGCCGACCCCGATATGACCCATATGATGTTCATTGATAACGATATCACGTGGAACCCCATCGATATTCTGAGGATGGTCATGGCGAATAAGCCTTTGGTGGGAGGGATTTATCCTTTGAAGCGGTACGACTGGAGTAAACTGGTACGGGACCCTCTGAACCCGTACAATACGAATATGGTACAGGCCATGGTGAACCGTAAGAATCAGTCCAATCTCTCGAGTTTTCTTACTGATGAGATGGCGGTCCAGTCCAATCTCTTGAAGTACAATGTCAACTATCTAGGTACGTATATGCAAATTGATAATAACTTGTCCAAGGTGCGTCATATTCCCACCGGGTTCATGTTGATTCAGCGTATGACCATCGAGGCCATGTTCAAGGCGTACCCCGAGACCAAGTATACGGATGATGTCAATTTCTTGGAACCCTCGGAGAATACCTTTGCGTATGCCCTCTTTGATTGTCGGGTCGAGGAAGGTCACTATTTCTCGGAAGATTGGTTGTTCTGTGAACGGTGGCTTCGTATCAATGGGGAAGTATGGGCCGATGTGAGTGTGAACCTTACCCATACGGGTATTGAGGATTACCGGGGGTCGTATATTGCGTCGATGGTGTAGAGGGTTGCCAGGAACACCCTCCAAAAAATTGATTGGCCTTTTTTCTGGATGAACCGACCAGTAACCCATACCAATTCCCGAGACATACCCAATCCCACCAACCATGACCAAGTTGTTTATCAAGAACTTTCGCGGTAACATCTCCCCCCAGGACATTGTCCAGGCCATTCATCGTAATGGCTATGGGGAGGTTCGTGATATTCAGGTTCGGACCAGTCGTCGTAACATCCGTCATGCGGTGGTCGACCTGGAATGGAACAACCAAGTCCTGGCGAATCTCTATGTTCAGGGACTGTTGAAGATGAACGAGACCCTTCATGTGCCTCTACCCCACCCTTACGGTAAGTATATTCAGGTGGTACAGTACCAACCCACCAAGGATACCAAGATTCAGTATGACCCGGAGGATCTCGACCATGACCCCCAGTTCCAGTGGTATGGTACGCGTATCCTTCGTTCGTTGGGAATCGAGTAATTCCTATCCCCATCCCCACCATCAACCACCAATCCCATAAAAAACAAAAAAATACCGAGGTCTCTCCCTCGGTATTTTTTCTCCCCCGTCCCATCCGACCCCACCCTCAACCCAACCCCCCTCGGCCTATACGTCAAACATCTCGTATACCTTGGTCAATTGGGTATAATCCCGGATATATTTGGTGTTCCGAGTTAACCAGTAGTAAAAGTCCTGTTTTACACCTCGCCGAGTACAATCCCGACGGTATTCGTAGTACCACTTCATCGTCTCGTGTAACGAAACCCCCTCATGACTGTTGTAGTCTGTACCCGATAACACCAGTATCTGGCGAAAGGTTCGCATGTCCATGTGTAAATCGCTCAAAATCGCCTGGAGGTGGTAGAGTTCCACGGTATGGTTTTGGAGGGACAATTCCCGAAGTACACGGGCGGTACCGTAGACAAACATATCCATGTCGTCACTCATACAGGCCCAGGCTTGCCGAGTTTTCACATAATGAACACATACCTGGTCGGATTCCCCCGGAGCATCGATAAACTGGATACTATACTCGTGTAGGATGGATTTAACACATTGTATATGGGTCGAGTCTACTTTCAAAAACTGCTTCTTCAGACAGGCCAATTGTATATCTAATTCATGGGTACGGTCCAAGCCACTCTCAAGTTGGTGTATAATTTCCTTGTACTTACCTTCTGCCTCTCGTTTTTTCTCTCGACGTTGCATCAAGAGGGTCCGTTTCTCTTCGGGGGGTTTACCGTCAAATATGAATATGGGAGTTATCTTATACTGCTGTAATAGGGTGATCATTCGGTGAATGTTTTCAATCAGTTTGTCCTCGCCCAGAAACTTGTAGATATAGATGAATGCATCTATCACCACGGTTTTCCCTCCTAGGTATTGTAAGGATACCCGTTGGATAGTGGCTTTACCACACTTGTTGATAAGAAAGCGGTTTAAAAACTTGATACCCATAATGTATGTAGTGTAGTTTGACGGGTAGACTTACTGACAGGGTCATCACGAATCAATTTTTCGTGGACCGATCCGAACCGACCCGTTCCCGGCCATTTATAGTATCCGGGTAGAGTAGTAGTATCGTGCCTCCATCCTACCCCGTCCCGTTCCGTCCCCCGGCCCCACATGGAAAATTACAACCTATGTGATAAGCTGTTGAAGGTTTTACCCATGCGTCCGGTCAGGTCAACGAACTATGAGGCCCTGCTGAAATCGCTCTACGAGGATTTATCTCACCAGTTTGACCTATCGGTACCCACCGACACGGTTCAACTCGTGAAGACCAGTGATACCCCCCACTTTGGTAAAGAAGATATTTTTATACCCGCCCTCATTCGTGATAAAATCCGGGCAACCACCGAGGTCACCCAATCCATATTTCGTTTCACCCTACCATCCGGCCGTGAAGTCCATGTATATGTCTGGATTCCACATAAGAATCGGGTCGATTACAGTAAAAAGGTGTCCGAAAAAATTTACCGATGGATGCGATTTCTCGACCACCATGCATCATGTGCCTGTAGTAAACGGTTGACCATCTATGTCTATCTTACCAAAATACGTAAAACCCTCCCTCCTCCTCCCAAACCCCTTGAACGTACCGAAGTGAACAGTGCCTTTACCTTTGCGTGTCGTACCAACAACGAAATCTACCTCTTTCGTGAAGAGGAATGGTTCAAGGTACTGATCCACGAAACTATGCACTCCTTAGGCTTGGATTTTTCGGATATCCATTACCCCCAGACTTCCCAGAATATCCGTGATTTGGTCTTCTCGGGAGTGTCCGCGGAATACATCAATTTAGCCGAAGCATATACGGAGACCTGGGCGGAGGTGTTTAATATCCTCGTGACGGTGTATACGATTACCCGTGAAAAGGCTTACACCAGGACGGTATCCCAGATTGTCGGAAAATGCTTATACTACGAGAAATGTTGGGCTCTCGTGCAGATGTTCAAGGTATTGATTCATCAGAATACGACCTATTTGAATCTGTTGTATGGTGAGGAATATATTGAACATGACAGCCGGGTATTCTCTTACTATGGGTTGAAGGCGATTCTCATGTTTCACTTGGAAGAATTTGTATTGTGGTGTCGAGAGAACAGACGGCCCACCGAGCCCGTATTCATGTTCAAGTCCGAACCCGAAACCATTGATTCACTGGGGACGTTTATGATTGAACACGCGACCCACCCTCTCCTCGTTACGAGTATGGAAGCATTGGAGTCTTTTGTACCCCATATGAATCGTTCTTTACTCATGTCGTTATGGGGGTGAGCCATCCCCATCCCCATCCCCATGAACCCGGTAAAATTGATTTTACTTCAGGCTATCTCTATACCACCTCATACCACCCTCTCGCCCCTCCCCCCGTCACCACCATGAACTTCCCGATTACCCTCCTATACATCGTCTGGTCTTCTACTGTCCTGGGTAAGAGATTCTTCCAAGGATCCCCCCGTCGGCCTAAGATGGTATTCTATCAACCCAAGCACTGCTCCAAATGTCAACACTGTATTCCCAATCTACACTCATCCATCTTTGACCAATGTTCCCTGTACCAGATGGGTACAGATGGGTTTGATATGTCGATTCCGGATATGTGGTATTTACCGGTAACGGCCCATCTGGAACCTAGCTCCACCGTACAGCCATATTATATGTATTGTCAAGAAGTCCGTGAACGGCCGGATATGTGTGGTGAATTTGGTAAGGATTTTCGACCCAAGTCCATGTCAGATTCGAACGACGAACCACCTACCCCCGACCCTCCTGTATCCACATAAACATACGATACCATATTCATTACATCCAACTGGGATTGAATGAATCCTCACCGAGACCTCTCGCCCTCCGACCCGACCCCCGATAATATCGCCATCGTCTCGGGTTATTGGAAGGTGAAAAATAAATATTCTCACCAACATTACGACCTGTGGTTCCGTAACAGTCTCAAAATCAACCAGTTTACCTTTTTTTTCTGTCAAGACGAGGAACATATCGAGTATATCCGTTCCTTTCGGGGAAACTTACCGACGGCGTACATCAAGTACTCCCTGACTCAATTTCATTCGAACCAATTCTATCGGGACCACTGGGTACATCCGGTGCATGTACCCTCCCCCGAATTGGGTAAGATTTGGCATGAGAAGATTCGTCTCATGAAATTGGTCAAAGATAATGACCCGACCCCCCGAGAATTTTATATCTGGTGTGATGCAGGTGTCTGTGTCTACCGAGATTCCCCACCTCCGAGTCAGCGACTGACCCTCCGGGACATCCATAGTCTTCCTCATGACAAGTTTTGTTATAGTGATCCAGGGAACCCTCCCCACGATTATCATCACTTTGCCGGTACGGTCTATATCATGCACCGTAGTATCATCGATACCATCTATAACCTGTATATGGAGTATGTGCAAAAATGTACTACCATGTATGACGATTGGCGGTGTGGTTCTGACCAGGTCATTCTCACCGAAATCATGCGAGACCATCCCGATTTATTTCATAAACTGTCGTATGGGTATGGTATGAACTTGAAAGCCCTCTACGACCATCATATATGATGTTCATTCCCCCACCCCATCCACCATCCCCATATTCATAACATACATCCCGGGTCACACTCCGCCTTGGCCACCTCAGCCACCTCGGCGGCCACCATGGGTAGGTAGAGCTCGTTGGTGACCTGGGTCTTGGCCAATAAATCGTCCACCAGAATATCGAGTGTATCACGGTTCTTACGAATCAACTCCACCGCCATATGGTAAGCTTCCTTGACCAACTGAGTGACCTCGCGGTCGATGGTGGCCTTGGTAGCTTCGGCGTACTTGGTAAACGGCTCGGATTGAGGGCTCTTGAAAAAGACATTGAGCTTGTCCCCCATCCCGTATTTCTCAATCATGTCCGAGGCCAACATGTTGGCCTGGTTGAGGTCACCGGTCGCCCCCACCGAGACGAAATCTTCCCCGTAAAACACCGCCTCGGCCGCCTTTCCTCCCATGGCCACCATCAGCCGTTTCACCAAGAAATCCTTGGTATAGAGCCCTCCCTCCGTGAAGCCATCCTTTTCCGTGAACAAGGTGAACCCTCCCACCCCGGAATACGAGGCCTGAATGGAGACCTTTTGTAAATCAAAGTACTGAGGGTATTTGGCCACGATAAAGGCATGTCCGACCTCATGAATCGCCACCCGACGTTTGATATCGGCCGGGCGGTCGTCTACCGTCTTCTTGATACCGATCAAGGTCTTTTCCAGGGCCTCACGAATATCCGGCATCCCGAGGGTGGTATCGTTCCTACGGGCCACGAGAATGGCCGCTTCGTTGAGTAAGTTCTTCAGTTGGGCCCCGGAAAACCCTCGGGTGATTTTGGCGAGCTCCAAGGTATCAATCTCCGGACCCTTGACCTTGTTTTTCAAATACAACTCCAAGATATCCTGGCGGGAGGAAGTATCGGGAAGGGGAATTTGGATGACCCGGTCAAACCGTCCAGGACGTAACAAGGCCTTGTCCAAGATATCCCGACGGTTGGTGGCGGCGAGTACCAAGATACCGTCATTGGTATTGAACCCGTCCATCTCGGACAAGAGTTGGTTCAGGGTTTGGTCCTTTTCTTCATTACTTCCCGTATTCATGTTGCCTCCCCCACCCCGTTGACGGCCGATGGCATCAATTTCGTCGATAAAGATGATACAGGGGGATTTACGGCGAGCCTCGTCGAACAGGTTACGGACCCGTTGGGCCCCCAAACCCACATACATTTCGATGAACTCCGAGCCG
>Ga0114968_10001389_pt1 | contig 18573 bp, 15 predicted proteins | sample M_130807_EF_Meta_FD_87020 | JGI IMG/M metagenome (GOLD analysis project Ga0114968, IMG submission 87020) | Freshwater microbial communities from Lake Montjoie, Canada to study carbon cycling - M_130807_EF_MetaG | ecosystem: Environmental > Aquatic > Freshwater > Lake | place: Lake Montjoie...
AACGCCCACCCTGATTATACAAATGTTGAAGTGGATTTAGATACTGACACAGCCGTAGTAATTGGAGCAGGAAATGTGGCAATGGATGTTGCAAGACTTCTTGCAATTGACCCCACAGAGCTAGATCTAACCGACACAGCAGAGCATGCGCTACTAAAATTTAAACAGAGTAAAATAAGAAAAGTAATAATCTGCGGCAGGCGAGGAGCAGAGCACGCTGCCTTCACCGCTCCTGAGCTTCGCGACCTACCAAAACTTGAAAATACCGATGTATTTATTGATAAGGAAGAAATTAGTCAGGCAAGTGATCGCATTAAAGAGCGTGGTGAGGTTGAAAAAGACTTAATTAATAATCTAGAAGCAATGCGCTTAATTGCAGAGCATGAGAAAAAGAGAGTTGAAAGAAAGCTAGAGATCAAATTTTTAGTAGCTCCATTTCAGATTAAAGGAAAGACTCAGGTTGAAGAGATTGTATTTGCAATAAATGAGGTTAAAGATGGCAAAGTTTTTACAACTAATAAAACCTTCACGATTAAGGCCGGCTTAGTAGTGACAGCAATTGGTTATGACGCAGTTGAGTACCCTGGCATTAGTATTGAAAATGGTCGAATTACTAATATCGCAGGCCATGTAGAGCAAAATATTTATGTAACTGGCTGGGCAAAGCGCGGGCCTGTTGGAGTTATTGGCACAAATAAAAGTGATTCCAATGATGTTGTTGAATTAATTATTAGTAATTTATCAGAGCCAAAAATGAGTGAAGGAGTTAGTTCCTTACTTAAATCCAGCCATGAAGTAATTGATCAAATCTCCTGGGAAAAAATAAACGCCTCGGAAGTAATATCTGGTGAGATTGCTGGAAAACCGCGCGTAAAAGAAGTGGATTGGAAGCGGCTAATAAGTTTGGGTAGGTCCAAATAAATCGCTAGACTTCCTAACGCATAAGATTGCGCCCGTAGCTCAACGGATAGAGCATCTGACTACGGATCAGAAGGTTCGGGGTTCGAATCCCTGCGGGCGCACAAATAAACTTTAACAAATGCTTAAGATAATAGTTATGTAATAATACAATGGTTACAATGAAAAAAACTAAGTTAAAATTTTCACAATTTCCTAAAAAATATTTATATACTTCAACCCTAATTTTTCTGATCAAAGTTTTTATAATTCTAAATATAAACCCAAATTTCACACTTGATATTGGTAACGGGCAAGGATTTTATTTAAGAGGTATTCTAAATGGTTCAGATGGTGAAAATTATTTGGCTGGTCTTTTGGCACTTAAATCGCAGGGAATTTTTTCTCAAAATTCAATTTTAAGTTATTTTCCAGCAGGTTATCCTATTTTAATGTTTGCCTTATCAATATTTGGTATTGGCTGGACAATGACAATTCTTTCTATACTACAGTCAGCGTTATTTTCATTTGCGGTTTTTTACTTTGTGCGGCAATTATTTACAACTAAACTGCAAAAATTCGTTTTTTTGGTATTTTTAGCAATTCTTTTGAATCCAACCTTAACTTTAAGCTCTCTTGTCGTCGGTTATGAGAGTCTAGTAGCATCTGGACATCTATTAATTTTGGGTATTTTAATTAAAGATTTGAAAGCTAAAGAAGAGGGCAAAAGTAATAGTATTAGATCGTTAATTTTGGTTTCGCTGATTTGCAGCATAATTTCTTTTTTACAACCCAGACTTATTTTGGGTATTTTACTTGTGATCTTTTTTTGGGTAATAACTTCTTTTCAATCCAGAATCATCTACTCATTATTTATTGTTGCGCTAATCTCTTCAATTTTTCCAACCTCACTTGTATTTAGAAATTATCAAGCTTCGAATTTATTTGCAATCTCAACAAATCTTGGTACGACAATGAATTTAGGAGCTGGGAATTTTACTACAGGAGGATATTGGGATGAAAGAAAAGGTGTGCTTTGCAACGTCAACGAAAGTAAAGAAAATAAAGATAGCAGTGTCGTTAGATGTGTTCTAAAATGGTATTTAAATAATCCCATAAAAACTGCTTCACTTTTTTACCATAAATCAATTTACTTTTGGTCACCTTGGATAGGGCCAAATGCGGAGGGTACTACCGGAAGAAACCCTTGGTTAAGATATGGACCACTAGAAGTACTTAATGATAAAGAATCTTCTATACAAATTATTCAAGGAAGTTTTGGCAAATTTATCTCCGCCTTGTGGCAAATATTTTCTTTATTCTTTCTATTTTATGGATTAATTAATATTTATAAATTAAGAAATTTGGAACGGCAAATAGGAGTTATGTCTACGATTTTGATCTTAGTTAATTGGGGAATTTGCTTATTAACAATTGGGGACCACAGATTTCGGCTACCTATTTTAGGTATAAGTGTTTTTTTACAAATAGTAGGGTTGCAATTTTTACTAAGAAGAAAATTAAAAGATATACTAACGGGACATTAAATCATCCAACTTATGCACGTAGTGTGCATTAGTTTAAGGTTGCCAGACCAACGATCAAGTGATTTTTTACTTTTGGCCTGAAATAGCCCAATCTCGATAATAGATAAGCGTAAAACGTCTCCAAAGCAAAAATAAAAGTGCTTCTAAGTGCCATACTTATCTTCGAAGGACAACGGATAGAGTATTGACTTTCTGATTGGGCGTAAGCACAGTCGGAAAGATAGGCAAGTAAAGGTGAGTTTTAGGGAGCTAAAAGTTCAGATTTACTGGCCAGCTACGGATCAGAAGGTTCGGGGTTCGAATCCCTGCGGGCGCACCACTCGGCTTGAAAGTAAAACCGAACGTCTAGTCTGACAGTCTCATTCCCCATCAGTCATTCTTGGCCTAAAGTAAGGTAAGTGATGTTGACTGATTAATACTTAGCAACGCTTTGGTGGGGTTTAAATGTTCTGGAAAGATGTTTTAGGACTATAAACAAAAGTGTAAACTTTAGTAACAGTCTGAAATTAGCTCAATAGGAGTTAATTCAGATACAAGTCGAGATCTTCAAGTAAACCCCCTATAACAACCTCCATAGACCACCAGACACACTTTAGTTATAGTTAAAACCATTTAGCAAGAGGCTGAAATTTATAGTTTAATCAACCAGATCCTGCTCGCTAAGTTATGAACTGCGCCAATAAAATTAACTACTAGAAGTTTTCAAATTTAGCGAGGTAGATGGATTGAATTGGGGTAGGTATGTAACTCAAATTAGATTCATATCGACAAAAACTATGCCATCAATTAGAAATCAACAATTTAAAAGTAGCGACAGCATCATCAAAGTTGGAAAAATTGAATAGCTGTGTTTTAATACCTATGCTAAAGATATCAATAATTTTTTTTTGTCCAATAAGCCAGTTTTCTTCTAAATCAAAATAATCAAGGGAAACTGCTTCTGGAGTAACGTGTCTACCAGAGGGACTAAAAACTTCTCGAGGAGAAAATAACCTTGCGGCTTGACCATCATAATGGAATACTCCTTCGGTACCAATTATTCTTAAAGAAAAAATGCTTGGGATTGCGTACGACGTAAATATACTCAAATCAACTCCGGAGCTAAATGTTGAAAGGATGTACCCTGTATCAGGCGCATCGCCTGATTTTGCATAGTTCTTTAGCTGTTTAGTAAAATCAGTGGGAATTCCAAAAATAGTGAGCCAATAATTTAGATAGTGAACAGTTGCCATTGAAACAACACCTAATTCTAGTTTGCTTCTCCATGAATTTTTGTATTCACTAGTCCATGCATGGCCATGTCCATGAGTTACCTCTATTCTTATTATTTCACCTAATGCTCGAGACTCAAGTAAGTCTTTAATCATTAGTGCTAACTTAGAGTATGGGAAAGGATAGTTAACTAGAATCTTTGATTTCTCATTTTTATTAATCTTATTTATTTTTTCAAAATCAGACCAGTCATTTCCCAGAGGCTTTTCAATTAAAATTGGTTTCTCAAATTGAGAATAAAACAGTAATTCGTCAGCTAGTGATTTGTTCGGAACGGTAATCACAAAAGCATCAAAATCCCGGCAAGTTGCCATCAAGTCGGATGGTTTTTGTATTATTGATCTAAAATCTAATGTTGTAAAGGAAAAAGTAGCATCTAATTCTGTATCTTTAAACAATCTCTTGAGTTTCTTTCCTTGCTTGCCATATCCCACTAAAGCGATTTGAAACGATTGGGATTTTATTGTCACATTGGGCACCTATCACAGGGTGTTATTTTCCCCCTCTTAGCTGCAGAGTGTGCTTCACGGAGCTTCGTATACCCTTTACCTAGCCAAGCTTCCTTTATGCTAGTTTTTTCTACATTCCCAACACTCAAATATGACTTATAATCAAAATCACAGGGGTTTATTTTTCCGTCATACCAAACATAAGACCTTTCCCACAGTAGTTCGCACGGCTCTAATCTAAAAGTTAAATCGTTATTATAAGAATCCCATCTAGGAATGGCAGGCTTGATAGTAACTTCATCAACTCTCTCTGACCAAAAATCTATCATCTGACTGATATCTTGAGAATCATTAACTTTTACACCTGAAATTCTAGTTACAGTTCTCGAATCAGGAAACTCAGCTCTCCTAATCTCATTAAAAGTATCTATGTTTTGAACCACATCATTAAATTTTCCACCGACTCTTATTGATTCATATGTGTCTTTAGTGCCCGCGTCCACAGAATAAACTAATTCACTCACACCAAAGGATAGAATTGCTCTGCACAGATCTTCAGTTAATTTGGTAGCGTTTGTGTTTAACTTTATGTCAAGAAAGTCCTTCTGCGATATCAACTCCAACATTAAAGGCAGATCCTTGTGTAAAGTCGGTTCACCCCTTGAAGCTAACGTTATTGCCTTGCAGGAATTCAAAGATGCCTCTTCAATTACTTTACTAAACATTTCCATCGGCATTCTTCCCATATAATCTTTCTGCGCGAATGATTTATCCACTTGAAAGCACATTACACATCGAATATTGCAAATTGATGTTGGTTCTATAAGGAGATGTATCGGAAAATCAGAAAGTGTTTTAGATCTCGGCCAGTTCCGAAATTTGTATCGATAAATTAAATAATTCACAATATCGCAATCTGGAGCTCTGATTATCCATTCAATTTCTTGTCTACTTAAAACAAACTTTTTCTCATCAAAAAAATTTAAGTGACTGGATTCAGGTAAATTACTCACCTCAATTGTAGTGTTTAGTGTTTGCAAAATTTTTTGATCTACGTCGGAATATGCCGAAAATTTCTCATGGTTGTTTACCGAGACTTCAACTAGATTTTGAACTCTAGTACAAATTATATTTTCTTCGAAATTTTTTGAAAATATAAAACGCCCAGATTTTTCGATTCTTACACTTTCATTTTTTTCGGCCATAGTGCAAATATACTAGTTTATTTGAGAAACCTGGTTATTTTATAAATAAATTACTTCATTTTGAGTAATTTATGCTTAAATTTACCAATCCTACGGACTGTATTAAAGCTATATATTCTGCCAAATCTAAGTATTCGATAAATTCTATTGTGATTTACAAATTTAAATCGTTGAATAGAAACACATTTTATCAATTGAGTAATAGGTTTTAAAATAGGGCGGTTGGTATTGTACATTATCATTACAAAAAGTCCCTTTTTTGAGTCAGTTGAAAAAATATATAGTCTAATCATAAATGAAAAATTCTTATGACTTGAGCTAATTATAGAAACAATATCTCTTCTGGTTTGGAATCTATGTCCTTCAACAATAATGTAATTTGGCTTAATTGTTCTTAGTAAAAGCTCTAAGTTCGATTTACTAATAAAATCATCAATTATTAGCAAAGACTCTTTATCTTTTACTTCTAATAAAAAATCAGTAAAATTCTGTTTGATTATAAAATTAGTTGAAGCTACATTTAATCTTAATTGTTCTAAGCAAAATTCATTACTTTCGTATCCAATATACTTTAAATTAGTAGTGCTAGTAATTAGATCGCAAATTGTTCCAATACCAGTCCCAATCTCCAAAACGTAACCATTTGGATGATTTCGTTCGAATCGCCTTCCAAACTTTTCTATTTTTCGGAGCGCTTTCTTACTTGCAATTTGCTGACTCCCAATTTTATCTTGGTAATATGAGTGAATTTCATTTGCTTTCATAAAATTTTCCGAATCTTCTATTTCTTGATGATCTAGATATCTAATTGAATTATAAAAAGTGCATTTAGAATATATATATAAGATTGTAAGCTATTATAGACTTTATGCTTAAGTATTGTCCTAAATTTCATAGTTTCAGTTTAGCATCTTTTAATTTTAATCACGCACACTAGTAGAATATTTTATTTACTGATTGAAAATAAGCACAGTTTGTAAATTCAGATGATAAATCAAAGGATTACAACGGTAAAAGCTCTTAATCATTGTCAAACTACGGATCCGAAAGCTGGGGTTTGAATCCTTGCGGGTGCACCAGATGGCTTGCTCGTAAAACTGAGCGTCTAGTCTGACAGTCCGAACCTGAAATAGCGAGTCCTTCCCAAAAAGAAGAAAAGTTATGGTTAAATTTTTTGTGTTATAATTTAATGTGTTTGAAAATCTGGAAAAAAAAGGTTATGAAAAATACTTAGAGGAGCATCCTTTCACTGACTTTTTGAATATTAGAATATCAGACTATAAAAAAAACCATAAAATTAGTAAAATCACACAAAAAATAAAAAGTGATATTTGGTCATACGTATCCCCTAACTTCAAGGCGCCTTATCCAATTGAGCTTGATGATTTAATTCGGCTTCATTACTTGGTTACTTCTAGAAGAGTAACAACAATTTTAGAGTTTGGTGTAGGAGCAAGTACTTTTATACTAGACCATGCTTTGGCCGAAAATAAGAAAAAGTACAAAAGCTTCGTGTCTAAAAATATGCGTAGAGCAAACGCCTTTGAGCTACATTCGGTGGATAATGATAAAAAATGGATAAAGCATGTTAGAAGTAAATATGAATTGAGCAACACATTTCTTTATTTTGAAAATTGTAGAATGGGTACGTTTGGAGACAGAATCTGTACATACTACGATCGAATTCCAAATATTTGTCCAGACCTTATCTATTTAGATGCTCCTCACCAATTTTCGGCTCTTGGTCAAATTAGGGGTATTTCTACAAGGCATTTGGATCGAGTTCCAATGGCGGCCGATATTTTAAGTATCGAGCATTTTTTACTCCCAGGCACACTTATTGTTGTAGACGGAAGAACCGCAAATGCTAGATTCTTGGAACGAAATTTTCAACGAAATTGGAAGTACACGATAAATCCAAATTATGACCAACACTTTTTTGAGTTAGTTGAAAAGCCGTTAGGCTATATAAACTCAGATCAAATTCAATTTTCTAAACATGGGCCTAAAAGAGCCCAATCTCTATGATCGACACGCGTAAAAACCGTTTCTAAAGTAAAAACAAAGTGACACTTATGTATAAGTTATCATCGAATGGCAACTGAATGAGCTTTAGATCTTCTGATTGGGTGTGAGCACAGTTGGAAAGAGTGGTAAGTAAAGGTTAGTTTTAGGGAACTAAAACTCCAAATTTACTAGCAGAATGCAAATCATAAGGTTCGGGGTTCGGATCTCTGCGGGCGCATGAAAGGTTTAAACGTAGGATCAGCGCTGATAGAGTTATATCTGATATCGCATGGTGCCTAACCTTAACTGTATAATTCAAAAGAGCTCTAGTACTAAAAATTTTATGAGTTTTAGATGTTATTTCATTTATTATTTGTACTCGATATAAACATAGATGTTTTAAGATCATCTAAAATTTAAAAACACGCTCGGTTATTGCTCGATAAACCCTTAATCACCTATTATTTTATCAATAAATTCAACAATTCTTGATTCATAATCTAATTCGAATTTCGGAAATATGTTTTGAAAACTATTTCCAATCTTGTAGGAGCTACTCGGTATACCTTTTTCAAGAAAACCAAGCAAACTTTCTAAATTTTTCGAAGTAGTTAAATACTTCAGAGTGTTCAAATTTTGAAAGTGGTGCCAATTAAATAAGTCGCAAGGGTGCGCTCTATATCGCTTATCATCTGGAATAAAAAAAATTGTAGGCACTCTAGCAACAATTACTTCCAAAATCATGCTAGTTGGTAAGCAAATTATCCCATCGTAATCCGTTATATCTAAGTCTTTGGAAGTATTCACTATGATACCCTTCTTCTCTAATTCGAAAATTTTAATTTTCTTGGAGCTAGAACTGGAGAGAGGGTGGGGTCTATAAGTAATTGAACTGTAATATGTGTTTTTTGTCTCCAGGAAATTATTAATTTCTAAAAGTATCTCTGCTTCTGCAAATTTGTTGAACATACCAATAAATAATAATTTTCGATTACTACTTATACTATCTGAGTAACTTGAGTTGTACTTTGAATAAGAGTTATCAGCAAGTTTGGAACCCAAAACGAACATTTTATCCCGTTTGAAATTAGATATTTCATAAATTTCATCAATTTGATCTCGGTTCCATGCCCCCACAAAATCAAATAAATTAGGGATAAATAATTTTGTTGAAGCATTATCCCAACTATAAACCACAAAAACATATTTAGTATTTTTCCTCTTTTTCATAATATTTAATAAAAAGAAAATAGCGTTGTTACCGTTATCTAACAAAAACAATATGTCGGGCTTAATAAATTCAAGTAAATTCTCAAAAATCTTAACTTCTTTAACACGAATTCCAAGAATGTAAAGAAAGAAAGTTCTAGAAAAATGTAGACTTCCTAAAATAAATACTACTAAGTGCAATAAAGTTTTAAATCTCAGCATATGCCTTATAACTAACTTGAAAGTTCGAAAATCTACAGTTTTGTATTGGCTAAAAAGTATCATTCTAATTCTAGTTTTAAATGAGTAAGACTTACGGTAGTTTTTACCTGTCATAAATGTTACTAAAATTTGTGCCCGAAAATTGAGCTTTGCGTTACTCAATAACGTATCTAGAACAACATTAAATGGGACATCACGTTTATCAAAACACTCTGAGATTAAATGTGCACATTCAATTTTAAAAATTCGTTTATTCAATTGATCAAATTTAAGTGCCTTTATTTTTTCTGCCATAGGTGGGTGACCGCCCATAATAAGTACTTTTTTCATGACGCTATTATATTAATAAATTAGTGGCGGGGTGAATATTCTTGAGAAATTAGCTACTTATTTTTTCCCAGGCGTTAAAATCAAATGGCTTTCCAAAATATTCTAAAAGCTGTAATTGTTTTTTTGATTCATTCTCATATTCCGTTTTGAAAGACAAATTCAGCAAAGCTTCTGTCAAATGTTTTGTACTATTGCAACTATCAAAGTCAATCACATGAAAGTATTTTTCTAAATCCCGAGAGTATGAAAAATCATAACTTCTTTTTGTATCTATAAATCTTCTAGATTTTTTTGAACAGACAAATAACACTGGGTTTAGATGAAAAGCTGCCTCTAGGCCAGCGGTGGTTGATTCAGATATCACTAAATCTACATTAGTTAAATCAGACATAAGAGTAGTCCCTTCAGAAATTTTAAAGGTGACTCGAAATTGTCTTGTATCAATGTCCAGTTTAGTACTCTCAATCCCATCCAGTGTTTGTTTTTTAAGCGGATATTTTCTATATACTATTTCTACAAAAGATAAATTAAATCCCTTAATTAGAGGCATGACATCAAGTATTGTATTCAGAATATAATTAACATCTTCTAAGAAATAGCCTTCTAAATATACAATTTTAAACTTTGTTTTCAATTCAGGTTGGATAATGGCGGTAGTACTTGTAATTTCTCTTTTACTCACAGCATTCGTAATTCTATAGCTCCCGATGATTTTCGTCTTTGTTACTAATTCTGGGTAGAATTCAGTTACTTCTTTGAAATGCTGATTCGACCAAACAAGTAATTCTGTCAAATTGGTTGGTATTGATATTGATGTTGAAATATTATCCCAGCTTTCAGGAAGCACGTAAGTAGAGATATCAAGTGCATCACATGCATCAATTAGATCATAAATAGTTAAGTCTGAAAATGTAGTGAATATAAAGACTTTATCAATTTCAAGAGATTTTAAAATTTCAAAAAAAGAATTCGTATTATTAGATTTTATTATCTGATCGCGCCGTAATATTTTTAATATTTGTACGGAATCTTTGTTGTAAATTTTGAAAAGCACAAGTAAATTTATTGAAATTAATTTACGTATTGCATTTTTAAATGCAAGAATAAAAGACTTTATATTATATATTTTGCTTGGGCCTAAGAAATTAACTCTTAAATATTTATTCAAAGATTTATTCCTTTGAGTAATGAGGTTACACAATAACAAGTAATCAAAAAAAATGGTCTGATCATCATTAGTAGTTGATTTTCTATAAAGTTTCTTTTTTTTAATCGATTCAAACTTTTCCGATAAATTATCTGGCAAAAGGAGTATAAATTTGTCGTTGACGATTTTTTCAAACAAACCATATGAGATTAAATTAATCAAAGGTTTTTCTTGACCAAAATATATCAAACATTTACTCATTAAAAAATCTTACTACAAATTAGAAGGTAAGAGCTTATTTTAGGATAACAACTTACTAAAATCTTTTTTATCAATCTATTTTTGGTAGGATACGGTATAATAATAAAGTAACCCATACAGCAAGAAGGTTCCCAAGTAAAACATAAATAATTCTTTCACTTTTGTAAGGTGTATAATTTTAACTCATGATGAAAATAGGTTTTATAGCTTCTGCTAACGGGCTTGGACATGTGCGTAGATTAATTAGTATTGCGTTAAAGTTTCAAGAATTGAAAGCAACATGCATTTTTCTCCTGCCATGTCAATTGCCAATAGATTCTGCAATACCCAAAATACTTTCAGATTTCCATCTAAATTCTAAGGTAATTTGCTCAATGGACTATATAGACGGTCCTTTTACAAAATTTCGGGGACATGAAAATTGTGAATCATTTTTTAAGTCAAATAAACTTAATTATTTTGATGCTTTGATAAGTGACACAGTGTTGATTGATTCTGGAGAAAGTTCAATTAAAAAAATCTTAATTGCACAGTTTTTATGGGAAGAAAATTCTCGAACTACTTTATTATTAGAATCATACCGAAAAATTTTTGGTTTTAATTTCTTTACTCAAGACTACATGTTAAAATTTTCAAATTTTAGTTCAGTTCCTCTACTCGACTATTGGAATTTATTGGCTTACTCAAAAAAGTCATCTTCTCATCAAATTTGTATAGCAAATAGTGGGGCAGTTGATGTCTTGAATTACTTGCCTTCTGAAATTTTATCTCAGCATTATCCAATTATTTATGGACTAGATAAATATTTAAAGATTAATACCAAACCTTTGGCTGTTATTTGCAGACCCGGGTTAGGCGCAATACTTGAGTGTTTAAGTTCTGGAATTACTCCAATCTTAATTGAAAGTACTGATTTTGAATTGAATAATAACTTACAAATATGTGTCAACAATAATTGGGCGGTAGCTCTTAAAGATTTTTTAAACATACCTTTTTCTCATCGGCTAGAGTATTTGATAAATTTTGAACAAAGAAGTAACCCCCCCGTATTTATCCAAAGCGGCACTTACGTTCAAGACTACCTTCTACCTGCGCTAGGCTATTAACATGAATTACGTAAAGCTAGATTCTTCAGTAAAAGATGTTATTCATGCGATGAAGTATGATCCTATTTCAAAACTACCTAGTGGATTTGCGATAGTCGTAGATGAGAATGAGAAAGTACTAGGAGTTATATCTGACTCTGATATTAGAAAGCAAATCGTTTTACCAGGGAAAAATCCCTTAGACCTAAATGCTAAATCTCTAATGCGTTCTGATTTTTTCTTTCTTTATGATTTCGAACTAGAAAATAAGAATTTTTCAAGGTTAACTTCCTTGGCGATGGCTAGAAAAATTGATGTTAAAACTTCAATTCAGTTTATCCCAATTCTTGATAGTGAAATGAAGATTGTGAGAGTTTTGCATATAACAGATTTAATCCAAGTATGGGAGAATTCTGAAGAATCAATAATTATATTTGGTCTTGGATTTGTTGGCTTAACTTTTGCGTTAAGTTTGGCTGAAAAAGGCAAATTAGTAATTGGTGTAGACTCTGATGTAACTAATATAAATGATCTAAATGAATTAAACCCTAGAATTTATGAACCTGAAATTGATGGAATACTGAAAAATACTTTAGGATCAACTTTTAAGATATTTGATACAAATAGCTACTTAGCTAAAGATTTTGGGACTAGTCCAGCAGTTTACATCGTCTGCGTCGGTACACCAATTCACTCGGGAGAAATAGTTACTAGTCAAATAGAGAAATCAATAGATTCAATTATAAAAGTGATAAAAAAAGGCGACACAGTTATTTTAAGATCAACAATTCCTGTTGGCTATTCAAGAAAAGTCGCTAAATATATCATGGAAAAAACTAATTTAATTACTGGTATTGATTTTTATTTTGGTTATGCACCTGAACGTACTATTGAAGGTAATGCGATAAAAGAGTTAATTAATATACCCCAAATTTATTGTGGTATAACTGATGCATGCTCTTCAAAAATTGAAAAAGTTTTTGACTCTGTTGTTAATTCTAAAATTAAATGTGAATCACTCGAAGCATGCGAACTTGGAAAACTTATGTCTAATGCTTTTAGAGATGTTACTTTTGCTTTTGCGAATGAGCTTTCAATAATTGCTAAACAGTTTAATTTGGACATAAATAAATTAATTGATGAAGTCAATACAGGTTACCCTCGTAATTCTATTGCCAAGCCATCCCCCGGTGTTGGCGGTCCATGTCTTAGTAAAGATTCACATATACTTTTAAAGTCAGTTAATTTACCTGATAGTGTGATAAATTCTGCTAGAAAATTTAATAATAAACTACCTGAATACTATTCAACTCAATTATTAGACCTAATCTATCAAGAAACAAATCCTAAAATTTTGATACTTGGGTTAGCCTTTAAAGGTGAGCCGGAAACTAAAGATACAAGGAACAGTCCTTCTGTCGAGATAACTACATCACTCTTGTCTAATAAAACACAAAAAATGGAATTACAAGTATATGATCATATGTTAAGTGAAATAGACATTAATAAGCTTGAGTTGATTCCGTATAAGCCTAAAGATGATTGGAAACCTAATTTGGTTTTTATATTAAATAATCATCCAAAAAACTTCAGCTTTTTTCAAGAAATTCTCGAAGATTTGGATTCAGTAGAATTATTTGACCCTTGGTACCTTTGTTCGAGTTTGTTTAAAAATCCTAAAATTAAAGTGATAAAAACGTTATCTAAGACCCTATACAACAATGCTTAAGAATATTGCTCTTATACCAGCGCGATCTGGATCAAAAGGGGTTAAAAATAAGAATTTAAGAAAAATTGGTGGCAAAAGTTTAGTCAAGCGAACTTATGATCATGCGAAAAAAAGCTCGATATTCGAGAAAATTATTGTGTCTACCGACTCATTAAAGATCGCACAGGAAATTAACACCAAGATTTCATCTGAGATATTTGAGAAAAACTTTGATGAATTATACGAGCTTGACTCACTTACGGTGGTTCATAATCGAAATCCAATGTTGGCTCAAGACTTAAGTCCAATTCGCGATTTATTGTTTTTTATAGCAAAAAACATTGAGTTTGAAAATTTATGGATGCTTCAACCAACAACACCGTTTAGACTAAAGTCTGAATTCTTAGAAATTAATGAGACTGCCAATATTTTGCAGGAAAAAAACATCGAATGGTCTAGTATTGTAAGTTGTAGAGTTGTATCAGACGTCCACCCGGATAGAATGTTGAGAATAATGGATCGTTATGCGTACCCAATACTTGACTCTCAAATATTAGATAACACACCACGTCAACTTCTTGAGCCAGTCTTTATTAAAGATGGCGGGTTTTATTTGCTGCAACGAAAGAACTTGTTACAGCAAATAATGTTAGGGAATAAGATCATTCCATATGTAAGGAGCGGTTATAAAACAACAAACATTGACTCACCTGAAGACCTTAGAAAAGCACAAAAGGTTAGGAGATAGAAAGTTGGAAATAATCGCAGAACTTTGCCAAAATCATAATGGATCCCGAACTAACTTATTCGAAATGGCGAAATTAGCTAAACGTGGTGGTGCTAGTTATGCGAAAATTCAAGCTTTGTACTCGAAAGAATTAGTCCATAGAGCGCAGTTTGAAAATCCAAGTATTTCTAGATTTGAAATGTATAGACCATTTGAAGCGGAATTGGCCAGACTACAGAAATTAGATCTGTCGCTTGAAGATGAAATAAGTTTTGTGAATTATTGCCACGATATAGGTATTGAGCCAATGATCACTGTTTTTACAAAAAGTGGAGTAGAAAGAGCTTTCGAGGCGGGGTTTAAAAAAATAAAAATTGCAAGCTACGATTCAACTAACCTAGACTTAATTGATTCTGTGTTAGGGTTTGCAACTGATTTATTTATAAGCACAGGGGCAACAACTACTAAAGAAGTCGAATTCTTGTGTAGATTTTTGAGTGGCTCAAGTTCCGAATGTAATATTTCATTACTGCATTGTAAAACTGAGTACCCAAATATTTTGACTTCAGTGAACTTAAATCGAATGATTTGGTTAGAAACATTTGGTTTTAGAGTCGGATTTTCGGATCATACGGCAACTTTTAGTAGCGATGGAGCTAGAATTCCCCTTCGTAATTTACCTTCAAAGATGGCAATTTATCTTGGAGCAAGTGTTCTTGAAAGGCATTTTACCAACTTAAACCCGACTGAAACAAAAGATGGAAAGATCTCGGTTTTAGAAGATGATTTAGTTGAATTAAAAAACTTTTCAGAATTAAACAAGGTACAGCAGACCGAATACCTGACGAAGTACACAGATGAAAAGAGTTCAATTTTGGGCTCTAAAGATTATGAACCATCAGTAGAAGAATGGTGGAATAGACGTTATTATAGAGGACGGGTAGAGTGATCAACAAAGCGTATTTATTGTATTTATTGTATTTTTTGGAACAGGATTGATTTGAGTGGTATGGGTCAAAATTCACTTTTAACAGTTATCCCAGCTAGAGGGGGTAGCAAAGGTATACCAGATAAAAATTTACAGCAAATAAATGGTCTAACTCTAGTTGACCGCGCAATAATTAGTGCAAAGAAAATACTAGAGAATAGGATAATCGTTTCTTCAAATGACGATAGAATTTTAGATATCGCAAACAATCATGATGTTGAAATCCATAAACGTAGCGATATAAATTCAACAGATAGTGCTTCATCAGAAAGTGTAGTTTTAGAGGTTCTGCACGATTTTGAAATTCGAGACGTTTTAGTAACTTTGCTTCAGGCAACAAGTCCATTTATTGATTTAAAAATATGGTTAGAGTCAGTTAAAAAAATGAAAATTGATCAGAAATTAGGGTCAATTTTTTCTGCGGTCCAAAAAAATGATTTCTATTGGGAACTCAGAGAAAAATGGGAGCCTGTAAATCACGATAAGCGAGAAAGATTGCCTCGTCAAAATAGATTATTAGGCGCAAGCGAAACTGGGGCTTTCTATATATTCAGATCAGATTTATTCGAAATAGAACATACTAGATTTTGTGGAATTACTGAACCAGCCTTCACTGCGCAGTGGAGTAACTTTGATATAGACAGTATGGAAGACTTAGAATTTTGTAGGTTTTTGAGCAAAATGCTTGATTTAACATATTTAGGCTAGAATAATTCTGTGTTAACCTGGAAAGAAATTAACGGTACTTCTGAAGTTTTCATAATAGCTGAACTAGCAAATAACCACTCTGGAGATTTAAACCTTGCTCGACAAATGATTGTTGAGTTGAGTGAGATTAAAAAAGAGTATAACTTCAATATTATTGTGAAATTTCAGTACAGAAATCTTGATACTTATATTCAATCTAGTTTTAAAGGCCAGAAAGAGTATAAATTCATCGATAGGTTTGAGTCTACAAAACTGGAGTGGTCAGATTTTTTGGATTTAACCAATTTTGCAAAATCTCATGGCCTTTTAACAGCAGCAACTCCATTTGACGAATTATCAATATCTAAAGTCAAAGAGCACAAACATGATATTTTAAAAGTGGCTTCTGCCTCCTCCACAGATTGGAATTTATTAGAAGAATGTGTCGCTCAAAGAATGCCAATGGTGGTTTCATTAGGCGGGTTAAATGCCTTTGAAGTAGATCGTGTTGCATCTTTCCTGAAACACCGAAACGCAGATTTCGCACTGATGCACTGCGTAGCGCTTTATCCAACACCTGATGAAAAACTCAATTTACGTAGAATTCGCGAAATAAAGGATAGATACAAAGTTGTTACTGGCTTCAGTACTCACGAAAAACCAAACAATTTCATTGCAGGCCCGTTAGCTCTTGCTTCTGGAGCGCAAATTTTTGAACGACATTACGCTAAGGAGCGAAGTGGTGTAGTGATTAATGATTATTCAAGCAGTAGAGATAATTTTGAAAACTGGTTAGATGCAATTGAAAATGCTCGTCAACAAATAGTCGACGAAGATTTTCAAGACAATATCCTTCTGCAGAAAAACACATTAATGCCATTAAAAAGAGGACTGTATACAAACAGAGAAATTAAAATTGGTGAGGTCATCGACAGCTCGAATACCTACCCGGCAATCCCAGTTCAAGACGGTCAATTAACTTCAAATGAACTTTCACTCCGTACATCCATAATTACAAAGCGTAAAATTTTATTGAATGAAGGTATTATGCGAAAAGACTGTAACATGACGAATAAAGCTGAGAGTTTAGAAAAGATATTGTCAAAAACTCGCGACTTGATCTCAAAAGCCGGTTTAACTCTCGGTATTGATATTGATGTAGAAGTCTCTCATCACTTTGGCTTAAGTAAATTTAATGATTACGGGGCAGTTTTGATTCCAGTAATTAACCGCGAGTATGCCAAAAAGCTGGTTGTAATGTGGAAGAATCAGCAACATCCAGAGCATTTTCACAAATTAAAGGAAGAAACTTTTGTGGTGTTGGTTGGTAAACTTAAGGTAACGCTTGACGGATTTGAAAAAATAATTGAACCTGGGGATGTTTTATTGATTCCAAGGGTATCTAAGCATCATATGACCGCGCTTGAAGATACAGTGTTTGAAGAAATATCATCTACTAACTATAGTGATGATAGTTATTATACAGATTCTGCAAACTTAGATACAGAGAGAAAAACTCTTGTTTCAATATGGTTTTAGATTAAGGTAATTTTGTATTTTAATTTAATAAGTGTAATTTGTCGATATTTTACTTTTTCTCGTATTTTGAGTTAAAAATAGCGCATATGAAAATTATTAAGCATAAAATGATTTTACTCAGAGTAACCCTAAATTTTAGAGCTATATCATTCGTAACAGGTCTTCTGATCACAATTCAATCGCGGATTAATGGTGAACTATCGAGTCAAATGGGCGACTCTCTCGAGGCAGCCCTAGTTTCATTTGGCACTGGATTAATCTTCGTCACACTCATTTCATTATTTAGAAAAGATGTCAGGGCAGGCTTTGCTGATATTTTTAAAGCAGTTAAATTAAAGCAACTTCCAATATGGCGATTAAGTGCGGGGGTGTTAGGCGCCTCATTTGTGGCAATGCAAACTCATGTTGTTCCTATTGCAGGTGTTGCATTATTTACAGTGGCAGCCCTTGCTGGTCAGACTGCAATCTCACTTTGGGTTGATCATGTTGGCTTAGCTGGCGGTATTAAATCTGTAATCTCTAAGCGGCGGGTAATTGCAGCAATAATTACGGTGGGCGCAGTTGTCGTATCTGCATGGGATAGATTTGCAATGAGTAATTTTTCAATTCTTGCAATTACATTAGCTGTTTTTGCTGGCAGTTGGGTTGGCGTTCAGAGAGCATTAAATGGTCAAATTAACTCTTTTTCAAAGAAAAGCTTTGCTACCTCACAACTTAACTTTATTACTGGCTTTAGCTTTCTAACATTTTTACTAATACTTCGCTCACTCTTTACCGATCACTCAATTATGAATCTAACTTCCGGACCCTGGTGGATGTTCTTAGGTGGCTCTATTGGAGTTTTCTATATTGCTTTCTCAGCCGTTGCCGTGCAGTATGTTGGCGTTTTAGAGTTCACACTACTTAGTGTTGGTGGAATGCTGATTGGATCATTAGTACTTGATGTATTTATACCAACTCAGGGAACACATATTTCACCATATTTAATTGCTGGAATCTTTCTCACCTATTTAGGCGTTATAGCAAATGGTCAGTCTCGTTTTTCACGCAAGTAGTTCATTAGTGCTGAAATTAATGAAGCGGTAATAAAAAAGACAGCAAGTGCGTATGAAATATCTTTAACCCAAGGAATAGACCCAGAATAAAATCCTGCCAAGGTAATACCAGCTCCCCAAAGTAGGGCACCTAACGCATTTGCAGATAAAAATTTGTAGTAATTCATTTTTACAGTACCTGCTATTGGTGGCACAAATGTTCTAACCCATGGGATATAGCGGGCAATAACTACTGACC
>Ga0114968_10001392_pt1:0-17500 | contig 18554 bp, 18 predicted proteins | sample M_130807_EF_Meta_FD_87020 | JGI IMG/M metagenome (GOLD analysis project Ga0114968, IMG submission 87020) | Freshwater microbial communities from Lake Montjoie, Canada to study carbon cycling - M_130807_EF_MetaG | ecosystem: Environmental > Aquatic > Freshwater > Lake | place: Lake...
TTATAAAGCCTGGCAACGTCCTACTCTTCCGTGCCTTAAGACAAAGTACCATTGGCGCTAAAGGGCTTAACTGCCGAGTTCGGAATGGGATCGGGTGTTACTCCTTTGCAATAATCACCAGGCGGGAAATATATATTTATAAAGAACTGTAAAGTAAACAATAAACTAGGTAATTAAATGACTCCGCAAGAGAGTTCTTAAAAATTAATGAATTCCATACAACATATGACCATATTTTCCTTGTTTTTTAAGAATTTTAAATTTGTAATTTTTTAATATTTTTAAACATTTACCATAATTTCCTCTCCCGAGTTTTTCTTTTCCACAATCAATAGAAATACTTTTGATTATTCTTAAAGTTTTTTTTGCTCCCATTAAAATTAGGTCTTCGGCTCCCTCTGCGTTCATTTTTACAAAAATATTTTTATGATTTATAATTTTATTAAAATAAGAGTATCAAGTGTGACTGTTTTAATTTTTTTAATTTTAAACTGCAAATCTGGTAATGAATTATTCTTATAAATAGAGTTATCTCTTGACCAAGAATAATTCGTATAAAAATTGACTAATTTTTTCTTATCTAATAATAATTTATTAAATAGTTTAATAGAGTTAAAATTATTTTTTTTTTTAAGAATATTTTTTTTTAAACATTTAAAAGCAATAGATGTCGGCTCAATAGCAATATAATCTTTACACCCATAATAATTACTGCCAACTCCAAATTCTCCTATATTTGCACCGATATCAACAACGAGTGAATCTGAATTAATATAAATATCAGGAAAAAAAGAATATCTATCAATTAAATTATAAATTTTTTTATCCCCTAAAGTCTTGTATTGATTAAATCTAATTAACGAATGATCAAATATTCTAAAATTTTTGGTTTTAAATAAAAATTGTTTTTCATTAATCTTTGTTAAAATCGCTGCAGGATAAATAAAACGTAAAACTAATAAAAATGTAGAATAGATATAATTTATATGTATGAAGAAATTACAATCTAATCTTTGTTGTAATGAAATAAATTAAAAGGATTGTATATAAAACTTATATAGTTAATTTGTATTTTATTAATGCTTTAATAGCGAAAAAAAAATCTATAAATCCAATTTTTTTTCCATTTTTGTATGATCTGCCTTTATAGTGTATTGGAACTTCTAAGATAGAAAGTTTTAAATTTGAAATTTTTGTCGTTATTTCTGGGCAAAATGCAAATCTGTTTTCTTTTAATTTAATTTTTTTAAATATTTTTGAATCAAAAACTTTATAACAAGTATGTGCATCCGTTAATTTTTGATTATTAATAATATTAGATAGAAAGGTTAAGATCTGATTACCCCATATCCTAATTAAATTTAAAAAAGCAGTATTTTTTTCATAATTATTTTTATTTAGAACACGAGAACCATAAACGACTAAACTCTCTTTATTTATTATAGGTTTAATTAATTTTTTATAATCTAAAGGATTGTATTCTAAATCAGCATCTTGAATAATAACAATCTCTCCTCTGATAAAGGGTACCGCCGATCTTATTGCAAAACCTTTACCTTTATTTCTGGGTAAATATAAAACTTTGTATATTTTTGACTCTATTTCTCTTTTAATAAGCTCTCTAGTGCCGTCATCTGAAAAATCGTCTACTAATATAATTTCAGTATTTATTTTTAGATTAAAAATTTTTTTAATTAACACTTTAATAGTGTTAACTTCATTGAAACAGGGAATTATAACTGTAATCTTTTTAGACATTTATATATAATTTATTCATGGAATTCATTGCCATTTTTTTTTATACTTTTTGCTCTTCGTGTATATTCATAATTTACGGATTAATATTTAATACTTATTTATTTAAATCAAATAATTCTAATAAAAATTTATATGAATGCGCTATATTTGGCTTAATAACTATATCCTTTATAGCGTTATTTGTTAATTTTTTTGTAAGCTTAAATCAACTTTACAATACGGTAATTTTAATTTTTCCTCTAATATTTTTTTTTACTTCTTACAAAAAATTTATTAACTACATTTTTTTTAAAAACGCTTTTATTATATCTTTAATATCATTTCTAATACTGGTTTTAGAAAATTCTTATCGACCTGATGCTGGACTTTATCATCTCCCTTTTACAAGTATATTAAATGAATCTAAAATAATAATTGGCGTAACCAATATTCATTTTAGATTTGGTCATACATCGATACTTCAGTATCTATCTGCAATTTTTAATAATTACTTATTTACTGAAAATGGCCAACTAATTCCCATTTCAATAATATTTTCTTTAACGGTTTGCTTTTTCGGAAATGAGTTCGTAAAAAAAAATAACGACCCTTTTGTTAAGTATTTAAGTGGTTTATTGCTTATCTGTGTTCTTGTTTTAATGAATAGATACAGTGAGTTTGGTAACGATCATCCAGCTCATATGTTATTTTTAATAACATTTTTTATATTTATTAAAGAAAAAAAAAATCAGAACACTTTTAATAAAATATATTTATATTCTTGCTATATATTTACTATAAAACAATTTTTAATATTTATTTTTTTATTCCCATTATGGTTTTTGATAAAAAAGACTAACTTAATAAAATTAAATAGAATAAAAATTTCAATAATTTCATTATTTTTATTATTGTGGATAATTAAAAATATTCTAACGAGTTCATGTTTGTTATATCCAGTAAATATTACATGTGCAGATAGTCTCTCATGGACTGTTAACAGTAGTGACGAAACAAATGCCTCAATTACTAAAATTGAAGGAGAGGCCTGGGCAAAAGATTTTCCTAACAGATTTGATAAAGCAATCAACGAAACAGTATATTTAAAGAATTTTAATTGGTTAAAAACTTGGGCAAATAATCATCTATTCATTATATTAAAAAAATTAACACCAATTCTTATTTTATTTAGTTTATTTATTTTATTTCCTCATAAAAATTTTAATAAAAATCATTATTTAAAATATAGAACAAAAATAAAATATAGTTTTTATATAACTATAGGTGGTTTATTATTTTGGCTGTTAAAATTTCCTTTATATAGATATGGAATCTCATATCTTATAATTCCATTATTATGTTTATCTATCTTTTTGATTAAAAGAGGAAATCAATTCCTTAAAAGAAAAAAATTAATAAATTTTATTATAATTGTCATAATAATCGCTTCTAGTATTACAGTTATAAAAAATATTTATCGAATTATCAAAAATTACAATACAATTTACACTGATTATCCTTGGCCAAAAAAAAATTCGTATACTTTGTTGAATGAAAGAAATGAGAACATTCCTGTTAAAAATGAATTAGGCGAAATTTTATATTACAGGCCTTATCCATATACATTATGTATGTATAGCAAGGCTCCTTGCTCAACTCAGGAAAATATAAGCATAATTAAAACTAAAAAATTTGGCTATGAAATAATAATCAACAAAACTCGGTAAACGAGAGCAATAAAATATCATTTTATAATATGTGGTGAAAATTTGTTTTGAGTTTTTAATAAAGAAAAAAGCAAAGCACCTATCAAAACTAAATAAATTATAATATAATAAATCTAATTATATAAAAAATAACTTATTAAATTGAATATATCGCGGGGTGGAGCAGTCTGGTAGCTCGTCAGGCTCATAACCTGAAGGTCCTTGGTTCAAATCCAAGCCCCGCAACCAAATAATCATCATTTAATATACAAAAAATTGATATTAAAATTTTTATGTTCCTTAATAAATATAATTTATCAATCGTAATTCCCGTTTATAAAGAAAATCAAAATATTAAAAAGTTAATTTTAGGAATAAAAAATAAAATAAAAATTTCTAAATATGAAATTATAATTGTGGATGACGATTCAAAAGATGGGACAAAAGAAACTTGTTTAAAAATAAAAAGAATAGTTCCTGAAGTAAAAATTATAATAAGAAAACATAAGACAAAAGACTTGTCTCAATCATGCATTCTTGGTTTCGAGAATTCTCTATATAAAAATATTTTAGTAATGGATGGGGACATGCAGCACGATCCTAAGTATATAATGGGCATGATTAATTTATTCATCAAAAAAAATCTTGATATTGTCATTGGGTGTCGTAATATTTTATCACCGAAAATACGAGGATTAAATTATCAAAGAAACGTAGCTTCAAAAATTTTAATTAAAATAATTAATTATATTTTAGATAAAAAAACTAACGATCCTTTGTCTGGTTTCTTCATTTTCAAAAAAGAATTGTATACAAAAAATAAACAGAAGTTGTATGGAAAAGGTTACAAAATTTTAGCTGACTTATTATACTGTAGCAAACAAAACTTAAAAACTTCTGATTTCATGATTCATTTTCAACCTAGGGCCAAAGGAACAAGCAAGATAAATCTAAAGATCCTGTTATTACTAATAGTATTTGTAATTAAACGAAAATTTAAAAATGAATCAATCTAAATACGAATTCTACTTTAATATTTATCTAATAATCTTATTTATTTTTAGCGTAACTTTTTTGTATCAAAAACATAATGTTGATGTTGACTGGAATATTTCGGAATGGTTAATAAATTATCAAGGTGGATTTACAAGACGAGGATTATTAGGAGAAAGTGCTCTCCTAATTTCAAATCTTTTCAATACAAGTATTAGAAAAGTAATTTTATTATTTCAGATAATTTCTGTGGGATTGTACTTAATTCTGACTTTCCACTTGTTAAAAAGTATCAAAAAAAATTATTTATTAGTATTTGCAATATTTTCACCTGTATTTTTATTATATCCAATTGCAGAATTAGAATCTTTAGCAAGAAAAGAGATTTTTTTATTTATTTTTTATTTAATTTTTATCAACTTTAACTTAAAAAATGCAGAGGATTATACAAATTATTTGTTAATTTTTTTTTTACTACCCTTAATGTGCCTAATATGGGAGGGCTCCATTATCTACTTTGTCTACTTCTTAACTATTGCGATTGTTAATCAACTATCCAAAAAAAAAATTAATTTATCAATATTATATTTTAGCTTTTTACCTTGCGTTGGAACATTTATCTTTATTTTATTGAACGGTAAAATTTCGAATGCTCAAATTATGCAAATCTGCATATCAATTAATGAAGGGTGCTATGGAGCAATGAAATATCTCGGCCATTCCTTAAAGGATAATATTTCAGAAGTGATAATAAAATTTAAATTTGAATATTTTCTAAGATATTTTTTTGCTTTTGTATTGGGCTATTTACCACTCTTTATACTAATTGGTATAAGCAAATTTAAAAAAAATATTTATGCTATCAGTCTACAGAAATTGTATTTAATTTTAATTATGTCAAATTTTATTTTTTACTTCATAGCAATAGACTGGGCTAGATGGATTAACATAAGCTATGTGATGAATATTTTTTTATATTTCTATTTAATCAAATCAAAAAAAATAATCATTAATATTAAAAATAAGTTTTTTTATAAATTTGAAAATAGTTCACAGAAATTTTTATTATTCGTGTTTATTTTCTTTTCTTTTGGATGGAACTTAAAAATTACAATTTCTGAAACTTTAGGGTCATTTCCATTGTATAGGTCTCTGGCAAAATTTTATAAGTATTTTTTATGACAAAAATTAACTTATATTTATTTTTATCTATTTTATTTATATTATTTACTAATGAATATTATTCACTACAAGAAGCTCTTGATTTAAAGTTTTCCGATTCTAACGATTATATTATAGCTGGGAGTAATCTGTTGGACAACAATCTTCAAGTGCAATTTAATTTAAGAGTTTTTTTTCCTTACATAATTTTTAAAATTTCTACACTAATTGGATTAGAATTTCATAACACTATATCTATATTTTCTAAAATTATATTGTCATTAATATTTTTTTTGCAAATGTTAATTTTTAACAAACTCAAATTAACATCTAATTTAAAAACTTATCTGCTATTAATAATTATATTTAATCCATATTTTTTAAGGTTTTATATTGCAGTTCCATTTTATATTAATGATCAAATTTTTATTCTTTCAACGCAATTATTTATACTGAACATTTTAAATAAGAATAAGATACTCACTGCGTTTTTTATTTTTACTAGTTTTGCGAGAGAACAATCTTTAATACTAATTTATTATCTATTTAGAGCTAAAAATATTTCAATACCAAAAAAATTTATAGAAAAAATCTGTATATTTATATTTTTTTTTATATTTATTTTTACAATTATGATAGCAAACTACAATTTTTTTGACGTTTCCAATGCATCTTACAAAAATAAATTAATTTACTTTTTTTATCCCTTACTTTCTTTCTGGTTTATTTTGATCTTGCTTATTTTTATGAGAAACTTAATTATTAAGAACTTATCGCTTACTAACATTAAAATATTTTCTTGTTTTCTAATTATATTTATAATTCCTTATTTATTAGGGTTAGATATTGTTGGAAAAAATATTGTACGACTGACATCACTTTCTTTCCTTTTACTTATCAATTTTGTGGGTCATATACTGTCTGTTAATCGAATTAATTTGTTATCTAATCACTATTTATTGAGCAATTTTAAGTTTAAAGTATGCTTAATTATTTTAATTGTATGGTCTATGCACCCAACATTTAGTAAAATTAAATTTTTTGAATTTTTAAAAATTAGTTTATGATGAACGATCATATCAAAGAAAAAGACCTAGTAGAATACGTAAATTTTAAAAAAGAATTACTTTCTATAATAATAAGAAGTCAATTTAAAATGAAAGGGATTAAGTTTTTTACTGATAAAAATTTTTCACAACAACTAGGATACATGTACCACGAGAAAAATTATTCAATAAAAGCTCATTATCACAATTTTCAATCAAGAAAAGTTACTAAAACAAATGAAGTCTTATTTATTAAATCTGGAAAAGTTAGAATAGATTTTTATTCATCAAAAAAAAAATATGTATTCAGCAAAGTTCTTGGTAGGGGCGATGTAATTCTTTTAGTTTCCGGTGGGCATGGATTTAAAATGTTAAGAAAAACAGAAATGATTGAGGTAAAACAGGGACCATACACAAAAAAATCTGATAAAAAACTAATTAAGCAAGATAAAATAATTAATTATAAAATTAAATAATCTTGATGAGTTTTTTTGATTCTATAAATGACGATAGATATTTCTTTTATAAAAATTGTATTAAAAGAAATTTAAAAGAAAAAAATAAAAAAATATTAGTAATTGGATCTTCTCATAAAGATATACTTGTATTTGAAAGTTTAAATTTTACTAATATTACACATTCGAATTTATTGCCCACAGAAACTACTAGGGCTTTTGGAAACAATGAAAACTATAAAAATATTTTAAAAAAAATTAAAATTGATCTAATTGATATGAGAAAAATACCTCATGTTGATAGCAGTTTTGATTATGTTGTAACAAATGCTTCAATTCATCATTGCTCCCAACCACATCTTGCTTTTATTGAAATGTTAAGAGTGGCTAAAGAAAAAGTCATTATTATAGAAGCCAGAGATAGTATGATGATAAGAATTGCCTCAAAATTAAAACTAGCTGAAGAAATTGAATTTAGTTCAATTAATAAGAACTCAAATGATGAAAATTTAGGCGGAGTAGATGGGTCTAACATACCTAATTTTGTCTACAGATGGACAGAAAGAGAAGTATATAAGCTTATAAAATCCTACCAACCTTTAAATAACTATAAAATATCTTACGAGTATGGATTGTCAATTGAAGATAGCAAAAAAGATAAAATACTATTTTTTTGGATTTTAAAATATTTTATATATTTTTTTTATTTTATTTTCAAAAAACAAAGAAATCTTTTTGCTATAATTATCGAAAAATAAAAATTAATTTTTTTTAATTTTTTATTTTCTTTTTAAAAGAAAGAATAAGTAAAAAATAAATAAATATTACAAGACTTAAAATCAAAATAGAAGGAGTGCTTAAATAAATTAGCAAAGGAGGAAGCAATGAAAATGATAAAATTATTAAAATTGCCTTTTTATAACCCAAAGCATCTAGTAACATATGATGAATATGATTTCTGTCGCCATTAAATGGATTTTGTCTAACCAATAATCTCACAATAAATAATCTAATCATATCAATTCCTGGAACGAACATTAGCAAAAATATCTGATCTGCCTTGATCAAAGATTTATTATGAAGATTTATAAAAACAATCGAAAGAATTATTGCGCATAAATAAATACCAGAGTCGCCTAAGAATATTTTATTTTTTAGATTTAGATAAAAACATAATATTAAACAAGGTAATAAATACAAAAAGTAGCTTGTTGACGAAAAGTTTAAAATAAGAAAAACGATAGTTATTATAATATATGTTAGGGATTGAAGATTAATTCCATCAAACATGTTTAAAGCATTAATGTATAAAAGAATACAAAGCATAGTAAAAAAAATACCCACTGAATGATTTAAAAATATTTTTTTTTTAAAAAATGAAAAAGATAATTCTGAAATGACTAAAGTAGGCTCTATAATTAAAAATAAATAAACTATTATAGATAATAAAAATAACCTTATATTAGGAGATATTTTATACTTATCATCATACAAACCGACTAGAAAAACTAAAGTTGGTAAAACAAATAAAATAAATAAATCTTTAATAGAAAAATATTTATAATTTAAATAATTTAAAAATATAAATAATAAAAAATTAAAAAAAATAATAAATCCACCAGCTAATGAAACTTTAGATTTGTGTAATTTTCTATAATTATCTGGAATATCATAAATATTTATAAGTCTGAATAATTTTTTATAAAAAATAAAAATTATAAAATTAAAAATTAAAAATATAAAAAAATTTGCAAAAATATTATTCATTATTTAATGATTAATTTATAATAATAGATAGCAATAGAAATTAAGGAAAAATAAACAATACATACCCAATTATTTAAGAAACTGCCAGTGGACATAAAAGGAAAGAAAAGAGTGTAAGCAGAAATAATTGGAATAATCATTTCAAAATTTTTATTATTACTTAAAAATATTCTAATAAAAAAAAATCTTATTAAAAAAATAGTTGTAAAAATAAAAGGTACGAAAAAAAATAAAAATCCAATCAACCCTGTTTCTGATAATAATTGTAAGTATGTATTGTGTGGATGCGTTGTGCAGCCATTTTTAGGATCATCTAAATTTTCATTAAGAGCAAATGGACTTTTGCCGCATAATTGCCTAAACATTTTTGGTCCTTGGCCAAATAGAATATTATTTTTAAACATATTTATAGCTATCTTATAATGTTTAGTATGATCAGGCGAAAAAATCTCAATAGAAGAATCTTTTCTCAATTCATTTAAGTTATTAATTGGGTTAAGTTGATATGCAAAATTTGGAAACATTCGATTTTTGACCAAACTATAATTGTTATTAATTATCAATATTAAAATAGTAGAAATAAAAAGAAAACCTACCAAAGTAATTAAGTTTCTTTTATTTACGTATAAAATTATTAAAAATAAATTAATTATTGTAATGTAAAACGCTGCTCGTTCACCCGATAAATAAATTAAAATAAAAACTAATAAAAAAAAAATTATTTTAATGCTGTTTAAAGCATAATTAATAAAAAAAAATTTGTATAACAAAAAAAATAATATCAACCCAAAGAATTTTGATAAATAACTTCCTAATATTAATTCATTGCCAAACAATGAACCTAGCCTAATTACATCATACGAGCCCACAAACCCAAACTTAGAATATCCCAATATATTTACTCCATAAAAGAACTGGAAGTAACCATCAATTATTAATGCGCTTGCCACAACAACAAGACTCCAAAAAAAGTGAGATAAAATATTTTTATTATTATTTAATAAATAAAAAAAACAAAGTGAAAAAAATCCAAAACGAAAATAAAAAAAAGATGACTGTAAGGAAAAAAGAATATATTTACTGTCGACAAATAAAGATCTTACGGAGATATACAACCAGAAAAATAAAAAAAAAACAAAAAAATTATTTTTTAGAATGCTATAATCTTTAGTTTTGTATATATGATAAAAAAAAAAAATATTTATTAAAACAACAGAGATATCAGGAAGAAAAGGGCCTGTTATTAATGTCAAGGGAATGCTAACGATTAATAAATGGCAATAATCTATACTTTTTATGCTATTAAATTTTGAATGAATTTTATTTAATTTACTAAACATAATAAAATTATATTCTAATAATCTTTATTATGGAAAATATTACTCATTTTAATGAAAATTAAATTTCAAGATCAATTTCTACTACATAATCCTATAAAAAGAAAATTATTTGAAAGATTTTTAAAAATAATAAAAAGCTCAAATTTTATTCTAGGCAAAGAAGTAGCTATATTTGAAAAAAAATTTGCCAAATATACGAATACGAAATATGCTATAGCTGTTTCTAATGGAACTGACGCATTAATTTTAGCTCTTAAAAGTCTTAATCTAAATAATAAAGATGAAGTAATTATACCCGCAATGACCTACTTTGCCACTGCGCTTGCCGTATTGCATAATAATCTTAAATTAGTTTTGTGTGATATTGATAAAAATACTGGCCTTCTCGACTTAGAACAGTTAAAAAAAAAAATTACTAAAAAGACAAAATGTATAATTCCTGTAAATTTTAATGGAAATTATATCGAATTTCATGAGCTTAAAAAAATCACACCAAAGAATGTTAAAATTATATACGATAGCTCCCAATCTCACGGAGCCTTTGATTGTGGATTGTGCCAAAATAAAAATAGTAAATATTGCTGCAGAAAAGGTCCTAGGGTCAATGAAAAAGCATTTATCAGCTGCTATAGTTTGTACCCTGGAAAAAATCTTGGAGCTCTAGGAGATGCGGGGATAATAACAACCAATAGTATTAAAATTTGTAACATAATCATTAATTTAAGAAACATTGGATCAAATAAAAAATACATACATTCTAAATTAGGCTTTAATAATAGAATGGATACAGTTCAGGCAAGTTTTCTTTGTGAAAAATTAAAAAAATTAGATAGTCAAAACATTTCTAGAACACGAAATGCAAAATTTTTTAATAATAATTTAAAAAATAAATATTTTACAATTGTAAAACACAAAAAAGGCTCTGTTTATCATAACTATGTGTTACTTACTAAATATAGAAAAAAATTCATGTTATATTTAAAAAAATCTAAAATTGATTTTAACATGCACTATCCTTTTTCAATAAACAAACATAGCGCAATAAAAAAAATGTTTGTTAAAAAAAAATTTTTAAATGCTGAGCAATATTCAAAAGAATGCATATCAATACCAATTCATCCGTTTTTAAAAAAAAAACATTTAAAATATATTGTTAAAAAAATTAATAATTTTAAAATTTAGCTATAAAATTAAATGAAAAAAAAAAAAATATTGCTAGTCGGCTATGGTTACTGGGGACAGATTATAGCTAACCAACTAAATAATAAAAAAAATATTGAATTTATAGGAGTTTGTGAATCGTCTAAAATTAAATTAAAAAAATTTAAAAAGATTTTTAAAAATAAGCATTATTTTTCGTCCTTAAGATCTATCTCAGCAAAAATCAAAATTGATGGAGCTATTATCGCCACAAATGCCGAAAATCTTTATGAAACAGCTAAATTTTTTCTACATAGAGATATTCATTGTTTAATTGAAAAACCAATAAGCAAAAGTGCAAAAAAAATTCAAAATTTGATTAATATTTCTGAAAAAAAAAAATTGATATGTATTCCAGGTTATATTTTTACTTATAATCAATCTATTAATTATATTAAAAATCTTCTAAAAAATAATAAATTAGGAAAAATTCGCATCATAAATTTTGAAAGAACTAATCTAGGACCAATAAGACAGGATGTTGATTCTTTGTGGGATCTAGCTAGTCATGATGTAAGTATATTACGATATATTATCAAAAATAAAATTTTGAAAATAAATGTTTTTGGAAAAGGCTTTCTAAAAAAAAAAGTTATTGATTTTAGTAATATTAATTTTATTTTAAAAAATAATATATACGGCTTCATTCATGTTAGTTGGCTAAACCCAAAAAAACAAAGGATAATTACAATTGTTGGAAGTAGAAAAATGCTTGTCTGGAATGATATGGATACAAAATATCCAATAACTATTTATGATAAAAGAATTAAACAAAAAAATTATACCGCTAAAAATTATAAAGAATATAAAAGTTATATTTATTCCGGGACAGAAACAAGACCTAAAATTAAAATGAAACAACCTCTAAATAATGAAATTGAAACTTTTATTAAACTCATTAGCGGCAAAAAAACTAAATATCAAAATCTTAAATTTGCTAAAGAGGTTTCCACAATTTTATCCAAATGCAGTAAAAATCTAAAATCTCAAAATAAATATGCTACTATTTAAAAAAATAATTTTTATTATTTTTATAATTACTATTATTTTTTTTAGTAAAGTTCAAAGAAATTTAAGCAATATAAATATAAATTTCCTTGGAGAAATTTTTCAAAAGAACGGCGGGGGTTTCGTTAATCAACCTGAAGAAGTAAAAATAATAAATAAAATAATTAATGATTTATCATTACAAGATTACTCTATTTCTGGACATCTTGAAGAAAACACAACTATAAATCATAGAATAAAGGAAACGAATTGGCCGTTAAGATATAACCCTAATTCAAAAAACTTATTTTCAACCTCTGATGATATTTATACAAAAAAAACCTGCTCAACTATAATTAAAAATAATAATATCATACTTTGCAGAATATGAATATTTTATTAATTTCAACAAAAATTTTTTTATTTTTTTTTATTAATTTTTTTTTTTTTAATAATTTATTAAAAAAATTTATTAAAAATATAAAAAACGATGAATTAAACTTTTTATCAAGTATATTTATAATTATTTCAATTTTTTTCTTATGCTATGCAACAAACTCATTAATTAAATATTATATTCCAATTTTAGGTTGCGGATGCCTTTTTTTTATTAGAAAAACTTTTTTTTTAGATATTTATAAAATAATAATAAAAAATTATGGGATAATATTATTATTAACATTTCTTTTATCACTTATTATTCTTATTCCTTTAACGTCTTTTGATGCAAGATCTATTTGGTTTTTTCATTCTAAGATCATTTTTTATGAAAATAAAATTTTCTCTAATATATGGTTTGAGTCAGATGTATTATTTTCGCAAGTTCATTACCCAAAAATAAATGCAGTGATATCTGCTTATATCTCTAAATTATTATTAATTTGGAATTATCATTTATCAAAAATATCAATATTTTTACTGCTACTACCTATTATTTTTTTTTTTAAAATTAATTTTAAAAAAAATTATTTTTTTTTAATAATACTATTACTAATATTATTTTTTAGATCGGATCTTATTAATGGATATTTTGACTCCATTATAGCTTTATACTCAACCGCGATATTAATTTTAATTGTTGAAATTGATAATAAAAAAAAGAATTTTTTTTCATTTTTTTTTTTATTATCATCAATACTAATTCAAATTAAAGATGAAGGAATCGTAATATTTTTAATCACATTATTCACGCTCCTGATCTTTAGAAATAAAGAAATCAAAGCTGAAATAGTAAAAAAAAACAAATTTGTTCTATTCTCAATAATAATTTTTATTATTTCATTGATATTATTTGTTCAATGGAAATATTTTATCACAAAAACAAATGTTACAAGTTTATTTTTTGGACAAAAATATTTAATAGATATTAAATTTAATTTAGAAAATTTCAATACTATAATTTATTCAATTTTTTTTACAAATTATATTATTGTGTATTTTATTTTATTGTTATTTTTAATAAATTTTTCGCAAATATATTTCAGAAAAAAATTATTAATAATTTTATTTTTTATAACAATTTATACATTAGTTTTAATATGCGTTTATTTGTTATCACCACTTGATATTAAGTGGCACTTAGGTAGCTCTATCGGAAGAGTTCTTTATACAGTAAAGTTTTTAATATTAGCCTTTATAATAAAATATGCAGAATCTCGACCTACAATTAATTATTTATGAAAAAAGTTTTGATTGTAATACCGTGTTACAATGAACATGATAAATTAATAAGATTTTTACCCACATTAAAAAAATTTAAAAAAAAATATACTTTTTTATTTATTAATGATGCCTCGACTGATGATTCAAAAAAAATTATTATCAAAAACAAATTTGCATATTTAACAAATAAACATCGTAAAGGAATTGGTTATAATTTGAAAAAAGGACTTTTTTTTTCTCTAGAGAATAAATTTAAAATTACAGTCTTTATGTCTTCGAATGGAAAAATGGATATAAATGATGTTTCTAAGATTATAAAACCTATAGAAGAAAAAAAATTTGAATATATAAATGGAAGTAGATTTTTAAGAAAAAATAAAAGCTTTAATCTTCCTAAATTCAGACATTTTTCAATTAAATTAATAAGTTTTTTATTATCTATATTTTATAATAAACAAATTACAGATTTTTCTTGTGGTTTTAGAGCGATGCTTACTAATAAATTTATAAAATTTACCAAAGTTAATAATAATAAAATTTTTAATTCGTACGGATTTGAATATTATTTATATGCAAAAGTATTGTTATCTAAGATTAAATTTAAAGAATTATCTGTTAAAATGATCTACCCTAGTAATAAAAGCGAAAAATATACAAAAATTACTCCTTTTTATGATTGGATAATTATGTTATTGCCATGGTTTATTGCAAAATTTGACAAAAAAAAAATGTTATGACTTTTCAAGGAAAAAAAAAACATAGAAATTATCAAAATGTTAAAAAATTTTGGGAAAATGAGGGTTTTAGCAGGGGTGAATCCCCATTTGCAACTATCAGGGATCATTATTATAGACTAATTGAAATAACAAATATCATAAATTTTTTAAAAGAAAAAAAAATTAAAAATATTTTAGATGTCGGTTGCGGAAATGGAATATCAACTTTTTATTTTTCTCCAATTGTTAAAAAAATAATTGGAATTGATTATTCGAGTAATTTAATTAAACAGGCTAAAAATTTTCAAAATCAAAATAATTTTAAAAAGATAATTAAAAAGTGTAACTACAGTCTCAAATCAAGTTATAATAACATTACTTTTAAAAAAGGAAATATTCTAGATTTAAATGAATATAAAAATAAATTTCAATGCGTAATTAGCTCTAGAGTTCTTATCAATCTACCAAATTACGATTCTCAAGATCAGGCATTAAGAAATATTTATAAATCTTTAACAAAAGGAGGCTATTTAATTCTTCATGAAGTAGTTAAAGATTATCATAGTCTTTTATCAAAGATTAGAGAAAAATTTTCCCTTTCTCCTCTTGAAGTATATTGGCATAATTTATATTTAAATGAAGAATCATTTAAAAATTCAGTTAAAAAAATTGGATTTAAATTGGAAAAAAAATTTAATTATGGTGTTTATCAAATATTAAGCAAAGTGTTATATCCTAATCTAATTCAGCCCGAAGAGCCAAATTTTTTATCTAATTTTAATAAATTTTCTGCAGAGTTATTTATGAAGAATAAAAAACTTGGTTTAGAGATTATTAATTTTTTTGCTAATAAAAAAATTAACAGTAAAGATATTGACGACGCAAGTCACCAAACTGGTTATATTTTAAAAAAAATATAAAAAAGTGATAAATATCAAAAAAACTTATAAAAATTTTTTATTAGTCATAATATTTTTTTTTATAAGTTATTTAAATTATTATAATTTTTATAATAAATCGTTCAGTTCAAGTTTATTATATAAAATTTACTTTGATGAAAAAGATAAAATTAAAAATGAATTATTAAATTATTTTTTTGCATCAACGTACAGAGGAGAGGGAAGCTTTTTAATAAAAAGACTTTCAAAGTTTAAAGAAAAATTTGGGGAGAAATATAAATATTATCCTATTACAAATAATGAATTTTTTTTTTCTGAGCCTATTTTTAAAAAAGAAGATTATTTTAATGATTTAAGTCAAGAAATAAACTCTTTATTTCTATCAGATCTTCAAAAAAATAATATTAAATTTCTAGAAGATATTAATAAAAAAAAGGAAATTTATAAAATAAATGATTCTCAAATAGAAATAATTATAGAAAAAATTTTTATTAATGAAAAAAATTATGATCAGTTTTTACATTACAACAAAAATAATGATATTTACTCAAATATGCATTATTTTAATACAAACGCAAATCTAGTTGTCTCGGAGATTAATAGAAAAATAAATTATATGTTAATTATAGCTTATTTTATGAACCAATTATTAATAATTATTATATGTTACTTAATTAACAATGAACTTTCAAAAAAAAGAATTAATTAATTCTTTATATTTATTAGCCGCATCCTCCCAATTATAATTTATTCTAACATATTCTTTAGCTGAAATTCTTAATTTATTATAAATTCTTTTATCATTTTTTAATTTCTCTAATTTTTTTAAAGCTTGAAAAATTCCATTTACAGACAATGAAAATTTTATTTCAAATTTTTCTTTAGAAAATTTAATATAATTTGATGTAAGTATTAAATTGCCACAACTTAAAGCCTCCAATAAAGCAACGGACAATCCTTCACCATAACTCGGCAATATTAAAGCGTCAGTTTTATATAATAAATCAAACTTTTTAGAATCATCTAAATTACCCATATAATGAATATTTATTTTTTTTATTTCATCTAAATTTTGATATTTAAAAAAATTCTCTTCGTCATAACCGCAAATAAAAAAATTAAAATTAATTAAAGATTTAGAATGAAGTCTAATCGATTGAATTAAAATATGAATCCCTTTTAAAGTATGTATTCTTGATAAAAAAACAATATTAATTTTCTTATCATCAATTTTTTTATTATAAAAATTATTATTATTTTTACTAAAAACTTTTATGCCGTTTTTTATAATAGTAATTTTATTTTTAAAGCCAAGTTTAATATAATTTCTTTTTTCTTCCTTATCTAAAGCAATTAAACAATGCGCTTTCGAAGCAAGTCTTCTCTCAAGAATAAGGTAAAGTTTTTTTTTTAAATATTTAAACATAATTCTTTTTGGTGAATAAGTTCCCCTCTGACTAAAGAAATTAACAATATTATATTTTTGAGCGTAATATAAGGAAATATAACTAAAATAATTAAAATTTATTTGACTATGAACTATGTCAAATTTTTTAATATTATATTTAAGATATTTTTTGAGGGAAGAAGAATAAAAAAATCCAAATAAATTTTTTTTGATTAAATTGTAAGTATCTATTCCAAAATAGTAAACACTGACATTATTAATAATTTTACACGTATCTGAATCATATATTTTCTTATTACCATCTAAATTAGAAGTTAAAATTGTCACCTCATAGTTTTTATCCAATGATAAATATTCTGCTAAAGCTTTTACTGAGTAAAGGGGTCCGCCGTAACTTCTTGAAGGATAATAATAGGGTATAAC
>Ga0114968_10001395_pt1 | contig 18525 bp, 15 predicted proteins | sample M_130807_EF_Meta_FD_87020 | JGI IMG/M metagenome (GOLD analysis project Ga0114968, IMG submission 87020) | Freshwater microbial communities from Lake Montjoie, Canada to study carbon cycling - M_130807_EF_MetaG | ecosystem: Environmental > Aquatic > Freshwater > Lake | place: Lake Montjoie...
AAACCACGCTTGACTAAGGTCTGCGCCAACACCTGCGCATTTTTTACAACCTGTGCCGCGTAAGTTTTAAATTCAGGGGTTGCCGCCTCGTGAAACGCCACCGCTTTTGCCGCGATCACATGCATCAAGGGGCCACCTTGAATACCTGGGAAAATTGCCGAATTAATCGCTTTTTCGTGCTCGGCTTTCATCATGATGACGCCGCCACGTGGGCCGCGCAACGACTTGTGCGTCGTTGAAGTGACAAAGTCAGCGTGTGGCACGGGATTAGGATACGCGCCACCGGCGACCAAGCCTGAATAATGCGCGATATCCACAAGCAACCAGGCACCGTTATCTTTGGCGATGCGAGCCAAGCGTTCAAAATCCATACGTAGCGAATAGGCTGAAGCACCGGCCACAATCATTTTGGGCTTTTGTGTTTTTGCCAAGTGCTCGACCTTATCGTAATCAAGCACCTCGTTGGCATCTAAACCGTACTGATGAAAGTTATACAGCTTGCCCGATGAATTGACGCTTGCGCCATGGGTTAAATGACCGCCCTCAGCCAAACTCATCCCCAGCACAGAATCACCCGGCTTTAAAAATGCCAAATACACAGCCTGATTGGCCTGCGAACCCGAGTTAGGCTGAACATTGGCCGCCTCAGCGCCAAACAATGCCTTAAGACGATCAATGGCCAATTGCTCGACGATATCAACGTACTCGCACCCACCGTAATAACGTTTGCCAGGGTAGCCTTCGGCGTACTTGTTCGTCATTTGCGAACCCTGTGCCTGCATCACCGCAGGGCTAGCGTAGTTTTCAGAAGCGATCAGCTCGATGTGCTGCTCTTGGCGAGTGTCTTCTTGCTGGATAGCAGCCCAAACGGCTGGGTCAACGCGATCGAGAGTCAATTTACGGTCAAACATAGGGGTTCCTGGCGAACGTGCAAAATTGGTTAGCTGTAGTGTACTTCGCCTAGCGGGGTCTCGCCCAAAGGCAAGAGCTATACCCCTACTAGCGTGACTCGGGCAAACTTGCGCTTGCCCACCTGAATCACGTAAGTGCCAGCAGGCAATTGCAAGCCTTTGTCTTCGACTTTCACGCTATCGATTTTGACACCGCCTTGCTCAACATTGCGTTGCGCCTCAGTACCCGAGGCCACCAAACCGGCCTCACGTAGCACCTTCAGTACCCCTAGCGGTGCACCTGGCAGGGTCACTTCGGGCATGTTTTCAGGGATCGCACCGTCGCGAAACCTTGCCTCAAAATTGGCCAACGCATCGTGCGCAGCCTGCTTTGAGTGAAAGCGCGTGATGATCTCTTGAGCGAGTTGCACTTTAGCGTCGCGAGGATTGCGCCCCGCCTCGGTTTCGGCACGTAACTTGGCGATGTCTTCGAGGCTATCAAACGACAGTAGCTCAAAATAGCGCCACATCAACGTGTCAGAGATCGACATCAGTTTGCCAAACATCGAGTCGGGCGCCTCGCCAATCCCGATGTAGTTATTTTTGGACTTGGACATCTTTTCGACGCCATCCGTACCTTCGAGCAAGGGCATGGTCAAAATACATTGTGGCTCTTGTCCGTACTCTTTTTGCAGTTCGCGGCCCACCAACAGATTAAATTTTTGGTCTGTGCCACCCAGTTCGAGATCGGATTTCAAGGCGACCGAGTCATAGCCCTGCATCAACGGGTATAAAAACTCGTGCACCGAGATCGGCACCCCACCTTTAAAACGCTTGGTGAAGTCATCACGCTCCATCATGCGAGCCACGGTGTAACGCGAGGCAAGTTGAATAATGCCGCGTGCACCCAAGGGATCGCACCATTCAGAGTTGTAGCGAATCTCGGTTTTGGCTGGATCGAGCACTAAGCTAGCCTGAGCGTAATACGTTTTGGCGTTTTCAGCGATTTGCTCGCGCGTCAGCGGAGGGCGTGTGGTGTTGCGCCCCGAGGGGTCGCCGATCATTGACGTGAAATCGCCAATCAAAAAAATGACGGTATGCCCTAAGTCTTGCAACTGGCGCATCTTATTGAGCACTACGGTGTGCCCAAGATGGATATCAGGCGCCGTCGGATCTAAGCCTAGCTTAATTCTGAGAGGGATACCGGTCGCCTGACTACGGGCCAGCTTTTGAGCAAACTCGGCCTGAACCAGCAGCTCGTCGCAACCGCGCAGGGCAACACGCAGTTGAGCTTCGGTATCTTGCGTGATCGTATATTTTTGCGTTGACATATCAGAAAAAAGTCATTTTGGGTATTAAAAATAATAAAAAAAGACTTGGCAGGGAAAAATGAGCTAACATTGTTGTTTTCTTGCAAGAGCGTTGCGTTACATCATACGCAAAGCCCAAGCAACGCGCTGAGCGCCCCCAAGTGTAATCGCTGTAATCGCGAGGGGTTGCGCGTACGACTTAGTTGAACAGGATTATCGCTTAATGACTCAATACAACGACCTAGCCAGCGCAAGGGCACGCACCCCAAACGGACTAGGCACGTCTGCTCAGCCAACTTTCGGCTCCCGCTTAATGCGCGGCCTGCTGTTAAGTGCTGCCTTACTGTTTTGCATCGGCGCCGCTGCTCTGGGTATGGTGCAACCGGCACCTGCAGAACCGATTCCGCCCGAACAAAGCCTCGTGCAAAACGTTCTGCCCTTTCCACTCGACGCCAATCCAACACCGGCTGAACATACAGCGACGGCAGTCAATAACCCCTACGTTACCGAAACACGCATTCGCTCAGGCGATACGATCGCCACAGTGCTCAAGCGTCTGGATATTAGCGATAGCAACCTGTCGTCCTATTTAGCCAAGGAAGCCAAAGTTCGCTTTGCCAGCAGATTAGTACCAGGGCGCTCAGTCCAAGCCGCCACCGACCACAACGGGCAGTTGCAATGGGTGCGCTATTTTCACACTCCCAACAGTGATTCAAGCGGCCAACCCACCGTTAAGCTGTTGCAAATTGACGCAACGGCCGAGGGTTTTAGCGCACAAGAACTTGAGTTACCTAGCGAAGTCCATATCGAAGTCGCCGTTGGCACCATTGAGCGTTCGTTATTCGCAAGTACCGACGCCGCCAGCATCCCAGACGGCATCACCATGCAAATGGCAGAAGTGCTCGGCAGCAAAATCGACTTCTTTCGCGGCATTCATCGCGGCGATCAATTTCGCGTCGTTTACGAAAATCGTACCTTCGAAGGCCGGCCGGCCGGCCCAGGTCGTGTGCTAGCGGTTGAATTTATCAGCAAAGGCAAATCTTCAACCGCGGTTTGGTTCAGCCAAGATGGCAAAACCGGCAGCTATTACGACCTTGAGGGCGAGAGTTTGCGTGGCGCCTTTTTGCGCAACTCGATTAAATTCTCGCGCGTCAGTTCAACCTTCGGGATGCGGACCCTCACCAATAATCAGGCATGGTCCGGACATCATCCTGGGGTGGATTACGTGGCCCCAACCGGCACGCCCATTCACGCGACCGCAGATGGGGTGGTGCAACTAGCGGGGTGGCACTTTGGTTATGGCAACACAATCATTCTGAAGCACCACAGCAAAATCACAACCCTTTACGCGCATCAAAGTCGCTTTGCGGATGGCATCACTGTCGGGACTAGAGTCTCGCAAGGACAATTAATTGGTTATGTCGGGTCAACAGGTTGGTCAACCGGTGCGCATCTACATTACGAATTTCGAGTCGCCGACAAGCCCATTGATCCGCTGACGGCGACGGCAGCCATGCCTGCAGGAATCCCACTTGAGCCCGAATACCGCGCTCAATTTGCGGAAGCTGTTGCACCTTATCGACAACAGCTTCAAGTCTTGGCTAAGTTTCAAGAAGTCGTGCCAGAAATCAGTAGCGTCGCCGTCCGCTAACCTCGGCCCGAGTTTTGAGCGCGTCATACTATATCGGGCTGATGTCGGGCACCAGCCTAGACGGAGTCGACGCAGTGCTGGCACGGTTTGACACCGAAGGCAAGCCGACAGTTATTGCCCGTGCGGCAAGTGCATTCGAATCCTCTCTGCGCGACACTCTCTTATCGCTCAACACACCGGGCCCTGACGAACTTGCACGCTCGTCTTTAGCTGCGAACGAATTAGTCGCGCTTTACGCCACACTCGTTGCCCAAACGCTCAAACAAGCCAAGCTCTCGTCCGCGCAAATCTCAGCTATTGGCGCCCATGGGCAAACAGTCAGGCATCAACCAAGTCTTGGCTACACGATTCAACTCAACGCGCCCGCGCTGCTGGCCGAGCTCACGGGCATTACGGTAGTGGCCGATTTTAGAAGTCGGGATGTCGCCGCCGGCGGCCAAGGGGCGCCTTTAGTCCCGGTTTTTCATGCTGGTATTTTTTCAACTAGCTATACCCGTGTGATTTTGAACCTGGGCGGCATCGCTAACATCACGATCTTGCGGCCCAGAGCCGACCCACTGGGTTTTGACACCGGCCCCGCAAACGCCTTAATGGATAGTTGGTGTCAGTTGCATACCCAACAAAGCTTTGACACAGACGGCGCCTGGGGTGCCCAGGGCTGCGTCAACAAGGCGCTGCTAAGTCGGTTAAGCGACGCCGAACCTTGGCTGAAACTACCCCCACCCAAATCAACGGGCCGCGACCTGTTTAACCTTGAGTGGCTTGAGCCTCGCCTGCAATATTGCTTGGGGCGGCTTGGGCCCGGCGAGCGCTTAACGCCACAAGACGTTCAGGCTACGCTTTGCGCGTTTACGATTGAAACAGCCGCACAAGCGATTATGGCTTATGCACCAGACGCACAAGAGGTTTTATTGTGTGGCGGTGGGGCAAACAATAGCTCGTTGCGCCGGGGTTTACAGGCAGCGCTACCATGCGCTGTGGGCACCACAGACAGCGCTGGTGTCGGCACACAGGATGTTGAAGCATTGGCCTTTGCCTGGCTTGCCTGGGCACATCAACAAGGACTGGCGGCAGGCAACCCAAAAGTGACAGGTGCGCGTGGCGCGCGCGTTTTAGGTGCGACTTGGCCCGCCTAACTTGTGCGGCTTAGACTGAAAACGACGACCCACAACCACAGGTGGTTGCTGCGTTTGGATTGCGGATGACGAATTGCGAGCCTTCAATGTCTTCTTTGTAATCGATCTCTGCACCGACCAAGTACTGAAAGCTCATCGGGTCAACCAGCAAGGCCACACCATTTTTTTCGAGTGTGGTGTCATCTTCGTTGACATCTTCATCAAAAGTGAAGCCGTACTGAAAACCCGAGCAACCACCACCCTGCACAAACACGCGCAACTTGAGGTTTGAATTACCCTCTTCGATCAATAGATCTTTAACTTTGGCCGCCGCTGAGTCTGTGAACAGAATCGGCGTAGGTGGCGCTTGAAGATCAACGGTTTGTGTGGCGATGTTCATGAGTGACTCCTGTCCCGTGGGACGATACTAAAAACGTGATACTTGAGTGCGTTGGTCAACTATACCGCAAGTGCCTAGGCAAGTCACAGAGCAACCACTTTAGAGGCAAGGACAATATCACCCTCAAGCACTCGAACCGTGACAGACTTTGGTGCAAACTCGGGCGGAAGCGCCAGCAAGCCCTGAACGCGCTGAAACTGCGCAAAATTAAGTCGCAAAGCAGCTTGCTGCTCCTCAGTTTGCTGAGGGTTGCGCTGCGGCATCTGAGCGTACTCGCTCTGTACGCCAAGCCCTGCCTCATTCGCTTGTATCGCGCTGGCTAACAGCGGCTGCAAAACGATGGTTTGCTCTGCGGTAACCCCAGCCTCGCGACAATCACCCGTGGCAACAAACTGCAAGGTACCCACAAACGGCTTGGTCGCGTGACCGCTACGCATCAGCAGCACGCGGTAGTGCAGACCCTCGGCATGTCGCCCAACATCAACCGCGCGCATATCAAGCCCACCTTGAGGACCCAGCGGCAACAAGTCTTCAAAGAACGCCAGTTGCTCTTGAGTACGACCAAGCTCTGTCTGCACGTTTACTAATATTTTTTCAAGCTCTATCCGTGTGGCACGCTCAGTCAGCAACGCGCGCTGCGCCTGGTTAAATTTCGAAGTAACTTGACTGCGCTCGGCCTCAAGTTCAAAACGTTCTTGGAGCAGCGCCGCGCGCTCGGTGCGCAGTCGTAATTGTTGTGCCCCAACATCAGGCCCTTGCGTCAGGCACGCAACCAAAAGCCCGCCTAACATCAACAATAACGCGCCACTACACAGCACCCAGGCGTTCGTACGCCTCAGCACCTTCAGCACGCGTCGAACGCTTTAAGGCAGAATCGCAACTTGATTCAAGCCGGTGTTTTCGGGCAAGCCAAACATTAAATTCATGTTTTGGATCGCTTGCCCCGAGGCGCCTTTAACCAAGTTATCTTGCACGACCAAAATAATCAATCGATCGCCGTTTCCTGGGCGTTGTAACGCAATACGCAACGTGTTTGAGGCCCGTACTGAACGCGTGTCGGGTTGACTACCAAAAGGCATGACATCGACAAAATTTTCATTGGCATAACGCGCTTCAAAGAGTGCCTGAAAATCAACGTCACGCGCCTCAGGCAAGATTCGGGCATAAATCGTGCTGAACATGCCGCGAATCATAGGCACCAGGTGCGGCACAAATGTCAGCCCAACGGGCCCGCCAGCTAAGCGTTGCAGTTGTTCGTCGATTTCGGCTTGATGACGATGCCCCGCAACGCCGTAGGCTTTAAAGTTATCGCTCGCCTCAGAGAACAGGCTACCGACTTCGGCCTTACGACCGGCACCGCTTACGCCTGATTTGCAATCGGCAATCAGATCAGAAGTATCGATGAGCGGTTTGCCACCCAGCAATGGCGCAAGGCCAAGCAAGACTGTGGTTGGGTAACAACCGGGGTTACCAACCACGCGGGCCTTAGCAACCGAGGCGCGATTCAGTTCAACCACCCCATACACAGACTCTTTCAAAATCTCGGGGCAGGTGTGCGGGATTTTGTACCATTTTTCAAACGCTTTAATGTCTTGCAAGCGAAAGTCTGCGGCTAGGTCAATGAGCTTGACGCCTGCAGCCAGTAACTCGGGGGCCTGAGCCATCGCTACACCATGGGGTGTCGCAAAAAACACAACGTCGCAACCTGTTAAAGGTGCTTTGTCAGGCGCTGAAAAGGCCAGCTTCACGTGCCCACGCAAATTGGGAAACATATTGGCCACCGGCATGCCATCTTCTTGACGCGAGGTAATTGCGGTGAGCTCGACGTTTGGATGCTGCGACAGAATACGTAAGAGCTCAACACCCGTGTAACCCGTGCCGCCGACAATGCCGACTTTGATCCGTTTGGCTGAAGCTTGTGTCATATCGAAACCCCTGAATCTATAACTGCCGAGCTGTCGAAAACACGGCACAGTAAAGCGAATATTATCCCACCGACGTGTGACAGAAAAAAAAGACCGCTTGCGCGGTCTTTTTGCACTGAGGCCAACGTGCAGCCTCGGGCGCTTCGATCAACGCTTGCTGAACTGTTTCCGGCGACGTGCTTTGTGGAAACCGACTTTCTTACGCTCAACTTCACGTGCATCGCGCGTGACCAGCCCTGCTTTAGACAGAGAAGGCTTTAACGCTGCATCATAATCAATCAGCGCACGGGTAATACCGTGACGCACTGCGCCAGCCTGACCGCTTTCGCCGCCACCGTGCACATTGATATGAAAATCAAACGACGCTAAATGGCCGGTGAGTTCGAGCGGTTGACGCACGACCATACGACCTGTTTCGCGGGCAAAGTATTCGTCAACGGGTTTGCCGTTCACAACAATTTTGCCTGCGCCTTTTTTCATGAAGACACGAGCCACCGAAGTCTTGCGGCGGCCGGTTCCGTAATTCCAATTACCGATCATGGCCTATCCTTTGAGTTCGAGGGGCTGTGGCTGTTGGGCCGAATGAGGATGCTCTGCACCCGCATAGACCTTGAGCTTTTTGATCATCGCATAACCCAACGGGCCTTTAGGCAACATGCCCTTAACGGCCTTTTGAATCGCACGACCCGGAAAACGCTCTTGCAGCTTGGCGAAGTTTGTTTCGCGAATACCGCCTGGATACGTTGTATGACGGAAGTATTTTTTATCTTGCGTCTTGTTACCGGTTACGACGATATCTGCTGCGTTAATAATGACGATGTAATCGCCTGTATCAACGTGGGGTGTGAACTCTGGTTTGTGCTTACCGCGCAAACGGTGTGCGACTTCGCTGGCCACACGACCGAGGACTTTGCCCTTCGCGTCAATCACGAACCAGCCACGTTGGACTTCATGCGGCTTAGCCACAAATGTCTTCATGATTGGATCCTAAAAATACCTGCCCGGGACCATCCCAGACGGGCCCTCAAATAACGTTTTGGATGTTGCCAAAGCGTGTAACCCGCCCGTGCACCAGCCTAGTTATTGGAGGAAAGCCTTTGATTCTACAATAAAAAAAGGATGCTGACCAAATGGCAAGCACCCTTTTTAGTTAAAACCCCGCACAAATCAGGCTAACGGGGCAAAACCACTCACTGAATTGCTTATTTTTGGCGTGACAGCGCAGCACCTACGTACTGATCGTACGAAGCTTCGGCCAATCTGAACCAAGGTACCACCTGATCGCGATAGCCCATGTAGTTGTCGTGAATCGTTTTGAATTGCGGGCTTTTCGCCGAGTACTCTGCGAAAACCTTAATCGAAACATCCCAGCATGCATCCATGACAGCACGCGGGAAGGCGCGCAACAACGTGCCTTGCGATAACAGGCGCCTTAACGCTTGCGCATTGAGGTTGTCGTAGCGCGCCTGCATCGTTGAGTTGCAGGCACGGCTAGCCGCTTCAATGATGGACTGATAGCTTTTTGGAAGCTTGGCCCACTCACCGTCATTGACATACAAAGCCACCTGCGCGCCACCTTCCCACCAGCCGGGATAGTAGTAGTACTTGGCGACCTTGGCGAAACCCATTTTTTCATCGTCATACGGGCCAACCCACTCGACCGCATCGATCGTGCCTTTTTCAAGCGCTGGGTAAATATCAGGACCGGGCAACTGTTGGGGCAAACCGCCCAAACGGGTGATGATCTCGCCCGCTAGGCCCGCGATTCGCATTTTTAAGCCCTTGATATCCTCGACCGTTTTGATCTCTTTACGATACCAGCCACCCATTTGAGTACCCGTGTTGCCCAATGGGAAATTGACGATATTGAACTCTTTATAGACATCGCGCGTCAGTTTCATGCCATCGCCCTCATACATCCAGGCGTTTGTTTGGCGCGAATTCAGCCCAAAAGGTACGGCAGTATCAAAGGCCAGGGAGGGATTTTTACCAATGTAGTAATACCCGCTTGAATGCCCCATTTCGACCGTATTTTTTTGCACGGCATCTAGCACCTGCAAGGGTGGCACGATTTCGCCCGCCGCAAAGTTACGCACAGAAAACTTACCGTTGGTAGCCTCAGACAAATACTTTGAAAAAAGCTCAGAAGTACCAAACAGCGTGTCAAGGCTTTTGGGGAAACTCGAGGCCAGGCGCCAGTTCAGCGTTGGCGCGTCTTGCGCAAATACGGGGGCCGCGACGGCTGCGGTACCGGCGACAGCCCCTAGGCTGGCTTTCTTTAAAAACGAACGACGTTGCATTCGAAGTCTCCTGAAAATGATTTGAGCCATTTGAGAGGCCCAGAACTTTGAATATTACACCGCTGACTTCTTACAGAAACCGGCGCGTTTATAGGTGTTTGCCCGTGTATGTTGGGGCCGGAACGAGCAGCTGCGAGCCGCTCACACGCACTACGTCCCGGCAATCGCCATGTTTTCAATCAAAATCGAGCCAGTCGTTTTGCTACCGCGGGTGATGGTGTCTGAGCCGACCGCCACGATTTGGGCAAACATATCTTTTAGGTTGCCTGCGATCGTGACTTCTTGCACAGCATGCTGAATCTGCCCATCTTTTACCCAATAACCGAAGGCGCCTCTTGAATAGTCACCCGTGAGGTAATTCACGCCTTGCCCAATTAATTCAGTCACCAGTAAGCCAGTACCCATTTTGCGCAACATGGCGGGTAAGTCGTCTTTACGCCGCGTCAGGCTTGAGGTGAGCTCTAGATTGTGTGAGCCGCCTGCGTTACCGGTCGTCTTCATGCCAAGTTTGCGAGCGGTATAGGTCGACAATAAATAGCCCTGCAACACGCCGTCACGCACCAGATCGCGGGCCTGCGTACGCACACCCTCTTCGTCAAATGGCGAGCTACCCATAGCGCCTTTGATATGCGGGTCTTCGGTAATAGAGAGGTGTGTAGGAAAAATCTCTTTTCCGAGCGAGTCAACCAAAAAACTAACTTTGCGATAGAGCGAACCGCCGCTGACAGCTTGCGTCAACGCACCGATCAAACCGAGCGCCAACGGCGCTTCGAACAGCACCGGAAAATGCCCTGTCGGTATCCGGCGCGCGCTTAAGCGCGACAGCGCGCGCTCGGCTGCGTAGCGCCCTACCGCGGCCGGATCCGCCAGTCGGTTCGCACGACGGTCACTGGTGTACCAATAATCGCGCTGCATCGACTGGCCACGGCCGGCGATCGGTGCGACCGAGAGGCCATGTCGCGAATACGCGTAACCATTCAAAAATCCACGGGTGTTGCCTAAGACGAAGTGGCCTTCATGCGTGTCAACGCCCGCACCTTCGGTGTTCGTAATACGTTTGTCAGTATCCAGCGCCGCGCGCTCGGCAACGATCGCCATTTCTGTGGCCTGCGGCACACTGACTGCCCAGGGGTGGTGTAACTGCAGCGTGTGTTTGACATCGGTGGCGAGCAAGTCAGCCTCAGGCAACCCGGCAGACGGGTCTTCGGCCGTGTAGCGCGCAATATGCCAGGCCGCTTCGACCGTTTGGCGCAACGCTGCAGGTGAAAAATCAGAGGTCGAAGCCGAGCCGCGTCGCTGCCCGGCAAACACCGTAATGTCCATCGAGCGGTCGCGGGTTTGTTCGACCGTCTCAACCTGACCTTTACGCACCGAGACTGCCAACCCTTGGGCCTCAGAGACTTCGGCCGCAGCATCGCTTGCACCCAAACTTTTGGCGTGTTTAAGCGCTTGTGTCACTAAATCTTCGAAAATCGGGCGATTTTCGGCAACTGGGAGAAAAGAAATTGAAGTAGCCATTAGGGGTCCATTCGCGTGAGGCTTTATGATAGCCCCATGATGACTGATTTACCTGAAACCCCTGACGACTCGCCCGACTCAATTTATGACGGCCCGAGCAAATCCCACGTCAAGCGCGAAATGCTCGCCTTGGTCGACCTCGGCAAAGAACTCGTTGAGCTCTCGCCCGAACGACTCAAGCAATTGCCACTCTCTGAGCGGCTCTATGAGGCGATCCGCTTGGCACAACGCACAACAGCCCGTGAAGGCCTGAGACGGCAAGTGCACTTTGTGGGCAAGTTAATGCGTGACGCCCCCGCCGACCTGATCCGGGCGCAGCTCGACACCTGGAAAAACGGCTCGCGTGAACAAACACAGGCCATGCATCGCCTTGAGGCCTTGCGCGACCGCCTAATCAAAGACGACGCGGCGTTTACCGTACTGCTGCAAAAATACCCCCATGCGGATATTCAACATCTGCGAACGTTAATTCGCGAGGGGCGCAAAGAGGCTGCTGCGAATGAAAATCTGCGCCCGGGACAAGACCCCTTACGCAAACACTACCGCGCTTTGTTTCAGGCGCTTAAAACACTACAGGATCCAGACACTGCACCATGAACGACAACACTTTGCTTGAGTGCGTTGAGCACGAAACCGGCCCTGCCCCAACCCATAGTGTGATTTGGCTACACGGCCTGGGCGCAGATGGCCATGATTTTGCGCCCATCGTGCCAGAACTGCGTCTGCCTACCGGCAAAGCGGTTCGCTTTGTGTTTCCGCACGCAACGGTACAGCCCGTTACCATCAACGGTGGCATGGCGATGCGCTCGTGGTACGACATTTTGACCCCGCAACTCGTCAAGCGGGAAGATGAAGCGGGCATTCGTGTGTCAGAGCGGGCGATTTTGGCTCTGATTGCCCGCGAAAATGCGCGCGGCGTACCCAGTGCCAATATTGTGCTGGCTGGCTTTTCACAGGGCTGCGCCATGACTCTGCATACAGGCATCCGGGTGCCCTTTAAACTCGCGGGCCTCATGGGTTTGTCAGGCTATTTGCCTTTGGGTGATTTAGCCCAGCCAGAACATCATGCAGCCAACCTTGATACCCCCATTTTTTTAGCGCACGGCACTTACGACCCAGTCGTCGCACCCGAGCGCGCCGACGTTTCGCGCGCCAAACTTCAAGAACTTGGTTACCAGGTGCAATGGCACACCTACCCGATGCCGCATTCGGTTTGCCCCGAAGAGATCGCTGATATTTCGCACTTTTTACAAAGCGTTTTGGTCTAAACCCGTGACGGTGCTTTAGCTGGCGCCTCGTTCATCGGGCCCACTCGTTTTCTCATATCTGTTTGCGTTTTTATAAACTTCAATTACCTCATTTATGACCCCTGCTTCGACCCCGGTTCGCACACGCTTTGCCCCCTCGCCCACGGGATTTCTTCACTTGGGCGGCGCACGCACCGCATTATTTTCGTGGGCTTTTGCACGCCACTTTGGTGGCACGTTTATTTTGCGCGTTGAGGATACCGACCTCGAACGCTCGACCCCAGAGGCAGTGCAGGCAATCCTTGACGGGATGAATTGGCTAGGTCTGACCCCAGATGAAGGCCCGTTTTATCAAATGCAGCACATGGAGCGCTATCGCACCGTCGTGGCCAGCATGCTGGCAGCAGGTACCGCCTATCATTGCTATAGCTCAAACGAAGAAGTCGAGGCGATGCGAGACCTTGCGCGCAGCAAAGGCGCCAAGCCACGCTATGACGGCACCTGGCGCCCCGAACCGGGCAAGACTCTGCCACCAGTACCGGACGATCGCAAACCCGTCGTGCGCTTCAAAAGCCCCCAAGACGGCGCGACCGCCTGGATCGATCTGGTGAAAGGCCCGATCAGTTTTGAAAACACCGAACTTGATGACCTGGTCATTGCCCGCCCCGATGGCACCCCTACCTATAATTTTTGCGTGGTCGTTGACGATTGGGATATGCGCATCACCCATGTGCTGCGCGGCGATGACCACGTCAATAACACCCCCAGACAGATCACAATTTTGCGAGCGCTTGGCGCGCCCGTCCCTGAATACGGCCACGTGCCGATGATCTTAGGGCCTGACGGCGAGAAACTCTCAAAACGCCACGGCGCAGTCAGCGTGATGGAATACGATCGCGCCGGCTACCTGCCCGAAGCCATGATTAATTATTTAGCCCGCTTGGGCTGGAGCCACGGCAACGACGAGTTGTTTTCACGCGCCCAACTCGTTGAGTGGTTCGATCCCCAGCATCTATCAAAATCAGCAGCACAGTGGGATCCAAAAAAACTTAACTGGGTTAACGCCCACTATATTAAGCACAGCGACGATCACGCACTCGCACAAGCCGTTGCCACCCGCATCACCGCCCGCGGCGGTAACCCAGCCCAAGTCGACCTCTCAGCCGTCGTCAAACTCTTAAAAGACCGCGCTGAAACCCTAGAGCAACTCGCCGACGGCGCCATGCTCTTCTGCGGCCCCTTCGTGCCCGCCGCAGACGAGCTCATCGCCCAACACCTGACCGAAGCCGCCCGCAACGCCCTGCGCGATTTCGCGACACAAGCCGCCCAAACCCCTTGGACCCGCGAAGCCCTAGCCGCCCTGATCAAAACAGTGCTGGTCACCCACACCCTAAAAATGCCCCAACTCGCCATCCCATTAAGGATCGTCGTAGCCGGCACAGCCCAAACCCCAGCAGTCGACGCCGTTCTAGAAATATTGGGTAAAGAAACTGTGCTAGCCCGGCTCGCCGGCATCTAGTTAGATTAGAGACTAAAGCAGTCGGAAGCTAGGCGGCACCTTTTGCGCCACTTCAGGCCGGCTGTTTGGACGATCTTCACGGTAGGTTAGCCGCGTCGAGTCGTTACGCTCGATAATGTAGGTGTTGGTGTAGACCGGATCCCGGTAATCAACCAACTCACCGTTCGAGCGACTGACCCGCGCCACTAGCTTGCCAGCTGGCGCATCCCAACAACCCGTTTCTCGCAACTCAGAGCGAATGTTGCGTCCCTGCTTGACCCGCGTCTGCTGCCGCATTTTGCCGTCGGCAGATAGCGTCAACAACGTTTGGATCTCGCCCGCCACCCCACTTTGCTTGCGCACAACATACCAGCTGCCAATCAAGGGATGCTGAGCCGGGGGCGTCACACAGACAGGTTCTATCAGGCCATCCGGGGCCAAGATCAACGCCGAATCAGGGGGCCGGGGGATCCCACAGGCTGCCAGCAACCCTAAGCAGCTCAATACCAACCCTCTGCACACACCCCGATCAAACATTGCCATCCCAACTGTTGTTGTATTCATCATCTCAAAAACACCACACCGCCCCTAAAAAGAGGTGGGTGTGGTGGCGCCGATCGCACCACTAAAAATATCTAAAGGTCACTCCGACATATTGCAGCAAAACTACGCATCCAACACATTATTTGCATCGAAATCGATTCGTAAAATCATTTTGTTTTGCATTTTCGCCACACTTTATTCAAAACAAAAAACAATTTTGGATATCCCATGTTTATGGGATGTCCAAAGTCTGCATAGGTATCCCGCGAAGTGCCTACTACGCTTCGTTTCGCACCCTATTTTTTGAATCATTTCAAGGGTTAACACCTACCAGTCAATTTAACTTATGACTATTGCGTAGATCCATACGTACCACTAGAATTAGTACAGATAGTTCGTAAAAACACCATATGTAGTGTTAATCTTCGTCTCCCGCCTCACGACAGCAATATTCTGTTGAAGGCAACCGTGACAGATTGATGACTGTTGACACGATCGCAGTACGCACCAAACGAACGACCCTTACCGATTTTTTTAGCGTGGCGTGTGCCACGCCTGCACCGCAGGAGCCATAATTTTATGCAAACAACTACAAATCCCGTCGAGCGCCAAGCCGCCCAGCCGCAGTTCATCGCAACTGCGATACCTCTCAACGAAGCCGCCTGGACGCAATATCACATCATTCGCCGCAACGGCGCCGTCGTGAATTTCGAGCCTAGCAAAATCGGCATTGCCATGACCAAAGCCTTTTTGGCCGTCAACGGCGGTCAGGGTGCAGCCTCGGCGCGCGTGCGCGAACTCGTCGACTCACTGACCCATCAGGTCGTTGCCGCACTCATGCGCAGCCGTCCCAATGGTGGCACCTTTCATATTGAAGATATCCAAGACGCCGTTGAACTCTCGCTGATGCGCTCGGGCGAGCACGATGTTGCCCGCTCTTATGTGCTGTACCGCGAGCGCCGTTCGCAAGAACGCGCTAAAGGCAAAGCCGAACAACTCCCGACCGAGGCCCCAACCCTGAATGTGGTTGAAAATGGCGTCCGCAAACCACTGGATCTGGCCAAACTACAAGCGACGATCGAAGCCGCCGGGTTTGGCTTAGGCGAGTTTGTTGATACCGCCACGATTCAAAAAGAAACACTCAAAAATCTCTACGACGGCGTGCCCGTCGACGAAGTCTATAAATCTGCCATTTTGGCTGCACGCGCCATGGTCGAAAACGACCCCGCCTACAGCAAAGTCACGGCTCGCTTATTACTGCACACAATCCGTAAAGAAGTCTTAAGCGAAGAAGTGGCTCAAGAAGAGATGAACACCCGCTATGCGACGTATTTTCCGACGTTCATCAAGCGCGGCGTTGAAGGCGGGTTGCTGAGTTCAGAGCTTTCACGCTTTGATTTGCCACGTCTGGCCGCAGCACTCGATGCCAGCCGCGACCTGCAGTTTGATTATCTCGGCCTACAAACACTATACGACCGCTACTTTTTGCATCTGCGCGGCCAACGTATTGAACTGCCACAAGTGTTTTTCATGCGGGTGGCCATGGGCCTGGCGATTGCTGAAATCGATCGTGAAACACGCGCCATCGAGTTCTATCAAATTCTGTCGTCGTTTGACTTCATGAGCTCAACGCCTACCCTCTTCAACGCGGGCACTTTGCACTCACAGCTTTCGTCTTGCTACCTCACCACGGTGTCAGACGACCTTGACGGTATCTACGAGGCCATTAAAGAAAACGCTTTACTCGCTAAGTACGCTGGCGGCTTAGGCAATGACTGGACACCTGTACGCGCAATGCGTAGCCACATCAAAGGCACCAACGGCGAAAGTCAAGGTGTCGTGCCTTTCTTAAAAGTCGTGAACGACACCGCCGTGGCCGTGAACCAAGGCGGCAAACGCAAGGGTGCGGTCTGCTGCTACCTCGAGTCCTGGCACTTGGATATCGAAGAGTTTCTCGATCTGCGCAAAAATACCGGCGACGAGCGTCGTCGTACGCACGACATGAACACCGCAAACTGGATCCCTGATCTTTTCATGAAGCGCGTGCTCGAAAACGGCAGTTGGACACTCTTTTCACCTTCAGACTGCCCAGACCTGCACGATAAAGTTGGCGCGGCTTTTGAAGACGCCTACGTCGGCTACGAAGAGAAAGCCGCACGCGGCGATCTGCCCCTGCACAAGACGATGCCTGCGAACAATCTATGGCGCAAAATGCTCTCGATGCTGTTTGAAACCGGCCATCCCTGGATCACCTTCAAAGACCCTTGCAACATTCGCTCGCCACAACAACATGTTGGCGTGGTGCACAGCTCAAACCTCTGCACCGAGATCACCTTAAACACCAACGACTCTGAAATCGCAGTGTGTAACCTGGGCTCGGTCAACTTACTGGCACACCTTAAACACAATGCCGACGGTACCCAGTCGCTCGATCAAGACAAACTGCAACGCACCATTAAGATTGCGATGCGCATGCTCGACAACGTCATCGATATCAACTATTACGCTGTCGCTAAAGCGCGCAATTCAAACGTGCGCCATCGCCCTGTCGGTTTAGGCATTATGGGTTTTCAAGATTGTTTGCATGTGATGCGCGTGCCTTACGCCACACAAGCCGCAATCGAGTTCGCAGATCGTTCGATGGAAGCCGTTTGTTATTACGCCTACAGTGCCTCAAGCGAACTTGCTGAAGAACGCGGTCGCTATGCGAGCTTTGATGGTTCGCTGTGGTCGCGCGGCATTTTGCCTCACGATTCAATCGCACTGCTGCGCGAACATCGTGGTGGCTATGTTGAAGTCGATGAATCAACAACGCTTGATTGGGATTCGTTGCGCGCACGCATCAAAACACACGGCATGCGTAACTCTAATTGCGTTGCAATTGCCCCAACCGCAACAATATCGAATATTATTGGCGTGTCTGCATGCATCGAACCAACATATCAAAACTTGTACGTTAAATCGAACCTCTCCGGCGAGTTTACTGTGGTCAACGAACACCTCGTTCGCGACCTCAAAAAACTGGGCCTCTGGGATGAAGTGATGGTCGCCGACTTGAAGTACTTCGACGGCAGCTTGTCCCGCATCGATCGCGTTCCGGCCGACTTACGCGCCCTATACGCCACCGCATTTGAAGTTGAGCCCACTTGGATTGTTGAGTGCGCTGCGCGTCGCCAAAAATGGATTGATCAAGCCCAGTCGCTCAATATTTACATGGCGGGTGCTTCAGGCAAAAAACTGGATGACACTTATAAGCTTGCTTGGTTGCGCGGTTTGAAAACGACTTACTACCTGCGTACGCTTGGTGCAACGAGTGCAGAAAAATCAACAGGTCGAGGCGGTGAACTCAATGCGGTAAACGCAGCGGGCGCCGGTTCAACCAGCGGTACGTTTGCAGCGGCAGCGCCACAGGCAATGCCCGAGCCCGAAATTTTGGGCGCGGCCTGCACCATGAGACCTGGTGACCCAGGTTTTGAAGAGTGCGAAGCCTGCCAATAACGCGACCGAGAAAAAATAATGTTGACCTGGAACGACGAACCCGCCACTCAACCTGCCCCTCCAACGGGAGCAGGCTTGATGCCACAAGCCTTGGCGCAAGCCATGGCAGCCTCATTGCCCTCACGCGCCGCTAGCGGCGTGTTTGGCGACTCTGCCTTACCAACACCCGGCCTCAAAGAATCGCCAGTCGTTGCCAACACGGCCACCCGTGTGAACGCAGCTGACAAACGAATTATTAATGGCCAAACTGATGTCAATCAACTGGTGCCCTTTAAATACAAGTGGGCCTGGGAAAAATACATCGCCACTTGCGCCAATCATTGGATGCCGCAAGAAATTAATATGTCGCGCGACATCGCTCTCTGGAAAAACCCCACAGGGCTGACTGAAGACGAACGCCGCATCATCAAGCGTAATCTCGGCTTTTTCGTCACCGCCGACTCTTTAGCCGCAAACAATATTGTGCTGGGCACCTATCGCCACATCACCGCCCCTGAATGCCGTCAGTTTTTGCTGCGCCAGGCGTTTGAAGAGGCGATCCATACCCACGCTTACCAATATATCGTTGAGAGCTTGGATCTGGATGAGTCAGAAATCTTTAACGCGTATAACGAAGTACCTTCCATACGC
>Ga0114968_10001396_pt1 | contig 18523 bp, 15 predicted proteins | sample M_130807_EF_Meta_FD_87020 | JGI IMG/M metagenome (GOLD analysis project Ga0114968, IMG submission 87020) | Freshwater microbial communities from Lake Montjoie, Canada to study carbon cycling - M_130807_EF_MetaG | ecosystem: Environmental > Aquatic > Freshwater > Lake | place: Lake Montjoie...
AGAGCAAAGAAGGAGAAACTGTGCTCCTCACCTATTGGCCGCATCCCAGATTAGTTTTACAGCCGAAAAACAATACGCTTCGCCTCCTATCTACTTTTTCAGAAAAAGTGAGCATTTTAACTGAAATGGGAATCGATCATTTGCTGGTACTTCCCTTTACGGAGGAATTTTCCCAAATGAGTTCGGAAGAGTTTATCGGGAAAATTTTGGTGGACAAAATTCAAACGAAAACATTGGTGATTGGCTATGATCACCGATTTGGTAAAAACAGGGAAGGCAGCTTTGAGTACCTCCAAAGCCACAGCTATCTTTTCGGTTTTGAACTAGAAGAAATTTCAAGACAGGATGTCGATGAATTGGGAGTTTCGAGCACCAAAATAAGAATTGCCTTGGCAGAAGGCGATATCAAAACTGCCAGTAAATATTTAGGGAGATCGTACAACCTGAGTGGTTTGGTGGTTCAGGGGCAACAAATAGGACGATCTATAGGATTTCCAACCGCAAATATTCAAGTAGAAGATCCGTACAAGCTTCTTCCTAGAGATGGAGCCTATGCAGTGTATGTGGAAATCAATAGCCACCGCTACAAGGCCATGTTAAACATTGGAGATCGACCTACTGTCGAAGGAGACAAAAAGACAATTGAAGCACATTTGATTGATTTTCAAGGAAATTTATATGGGCAAGAACTTACGGTTTACTTCGAAGCATTTTTAAGAGAAGAAAAAAAGTTTGCTAGTTTGGATGCCCTCAAAAATCAGTTGATGCAAGACAGAGAACAAGCTATCTTTATCTTATAAAAAAGAAAGGCAATGATCAATAAAACAGTTAAGAATGCTGAGGATGCAGTAAAGGATATTCAGGATGGGGCCACACTCATGATGGGAGGCTTTGGATTGAGCGGAATTCCTGAAAATTGCATTGCTGCCATACTCAAAAGGAGAATTCAAAACCTAACGATAATTTCGAATAATGCTGGCGTGGATGATTTTGGAATTGGCCTTTTCCTCAATCAAAAAATGGTCAAAAAAATGATCTCAAGCTATGTCGGAGAAAACGAGGAGTTTGAACGTCAACTTTTGCAAGGTGAATTGGAGGTAGAACTCCTTCCTCAAGGTACCCTTGCTGAACGAATTCGAGCTGGAGGCGCAGGAATACCCGCTTTTTTTACCCCTGCTGGTGTAGGTACTGAAGTTGCCGAAGGTAAAGAAACTCGTGAGTTTAATGGAAAGTTGTACCTCATGGAACTTGCATTACAAGCTGATTTTGCATTGGTTAAGGCTTGGAAAGGAGATACTGCAGGGAATTTGATTTTTAAGGGGACGGCAAGAAACTTTAATCCCATGATGGCAACAGCTGGAAAAATTACAATCGCAGAGGTGGAAGAGCTGGTTCCGGCAGGGAGTTTAGATCCAAATCAGATCCATACACCGGGGATTTATGTAGCACGGATTTTCCAAGGGGAATTCTATGAAAAACGAATTGAGCAACGGACCGTATCTGTTTAATTCTTTATCCATAATCAGCTGTTTTTTCCCATCGTAAACTTCTATTCCATGTTATCCAAAGAACAAATTGCTCAAAGAATTGCTCAAGAAGTTGAACATGGGCAGTATATCAATCTGGGAATAGGAATTCCTACCCTAGTTGCAAATTATATACCAGCCCATCTAGATGTGGTGCTGCAATCAGAAAATGGGCTTTTAGGCATTGGCCCTTTTCCAAAGGAATCAGACGTAGATCCAGATTTAATTAATGCAGGAAAACAAACCATCACCATGCTACCTGGTTCAGCAGTATTTGATTCTGCACAATCCTTTGCCATGATCCGTGGGGGTCATGTTCACTTAACGATTCTAGGTGCTATGGAAGTTTCTGAGCATGGGGATATCGCCAACTGGAAAGTTCCGGGGAAGATGGTGAAAGGCATGGGTGGGGCAATGGATTTGGTGGCATCAGCCAAAAACATTATCGTGGCGATGCAACATTGCTCTAAGGATGGACATTCCAAGTTATTGCCCGCTTGCTCACTCCCAATAACAGGCATTCGTTGTGTTAAAAAAATAGTAACGGACTTGGCAGTATTGGAAATTGCTCCAGAAGGAGGCTTTATTCTAAAGGAGCGGGCGCCCAATGTTACAGTAAATGAAATCAAATCCAAAACTGCAGGTAAACTGATTATTTTGGGCGAAGTTCCAGAAATGCAATTCGATTGAATCAAACCAGCTTTAAGCAAAAAAACAAATTAGTTTATCACATGAAAAAATCAGAAATCAACTTTCAAATTGAATTAGATGAATCAAATCTTCCCAAGGCAATAAAATGGGATGCAACAGACAAGGAAGGCGAAGGTCTAGAAGCAACCAAAAGCATTAGTTTAAATGTTTGGGATAATTTGAATCATTCCACCTTACGAATCGATCTGTGGACAGATGAAATGTCAGTGGTAGAAATGAAGCGTTTTTACATCGATATCTTAGGTGGCATGGCACAAACCATTTTAAATAGTACTGGAGATGAGTACATGTCCGAAGAAATCAAAGACCTCTGTGACAGATTGGTAAAGCATGTAAATGAAGAAAATAAAAAAAATCAATAACTGCCAAATCCTCAAAAAATAGCTTTCATAAAGGATAAAGCTGAGTTTTAATGTGAATTCATAATTATTGATTTGACAAATAAACTTGAATTAAATTAACTTTAATTAAATTTTCGGTTAATAATTAACAATTCATTAAAAATTACTTCTTTATTTACCAATTATTTAAAATTACACGTTTTTGATCTCCGTTTTTTTTTTAGTTGAAAACGATAGAAAATTACCTTTTTACTATAAATTTCGAATAATTGGATTGGATTAGCCTAAATTCAAAAACCATCTTAACTATTTTACAAAATTAGCCTATGAAAAATTTTACCAGAAAAATCTGGAGTTCAGTGCTCTCAATGGCATTATTTCTTTCTTTGGGAACTTCCATTGCACTAGCTCAGACTACCATCTCCGGTACAGTCACAGATGCTGACACAAAGGAAACTTTGGTAGGGGTAAACATCCTCGTGAAAGGAAAAGTAATTGGAACCATTACTGATCTTTCCGGCAAGTTCACCCTAAACGTAAATCAAGCTCCTCCCTTCACTTTGGTTTTTTCCATGGTTGGGTTTGGATCTAAAGAAGTAGAGGTTACAGGAGGAGTTTCCAACTTATCTGTAGAACTAGCTGAAGTGTCTATTTTAGGACAAGAAGTAGTGGTATCTGCATCACGAGTTGAAGAAAACATCCTTAGATCTCCAGTTTCTGTAGAAAAGATGGATATCATCGCTATTAGAGATGTTCCACAGGCAAGTTTCTACGACGCCCTCAACAACATGAAGGGAGTAGAAATGAGCACCCAGTCCTTGACCTTCAAATCGTTCAACACCAGAGGTTTCAATGCCAACGGTAACGTAAGAACAGTTCAAATGATTGATGGAATGGACAACCAAGCTCCTGGACTAAACTTCTCAGTAGGTAACATTGTAGGTATCTCTGAATTGGATTTGGAAAGCGTTGAATTGCTTCCTGGTGCGGCCTCTGCATTGTATGGACCAAACGCAATCAATGGTATCCTTTTGATGAATTCTAAGAATCCATTCCAATACCAAGGACTTTCTGCCAATGTAAGAACTGGTATAATGGACCAAAAAGATAGAACTAATCCAGCAACTGGATTTTATGACTTCAGCATGCGTTATGCCAAAGCCATCAACGATAAGTTGGCTTTCAAAGTAAACATGTCTTACTTAAAGGCAGATGATTGGCAAGCAAATGATTTCCGCGACCAATCCTTGCTAAACGCTTCTCGTATCAACAAGGGTGATAGAGTTTCTAATCCAGGTTACAATGGAGTAAACATTTACGGGGATGAAACCACCGTAAACATGAATTCCACTGCTCAAAGCATGGTGTCTGCCGGAGCTTTACCAGCTGCCCTTCTTCCGCTAATCCCTCAGACATTTGTTTCTAGAACAGGCTACAGAGAATCTGATTTGGCAGATTACGGTACCAAGTCTTTGAAACTCAATGCTGCTATTCACTACCGAATCAATGATCGTGTGGAAGCAATTATTCAGGGAAATTACGGTTTCGGTACTACAGTATATACTGGAGCTGACCGTTACTCCATTGCCAACTTCAAGATGGGCCAATACAAAGCTGAATTGAAAGGTGCCAACTGGTTCTTGAGAGGATATACCACTCAGGAGCGTTCAGGTGATGCCTTTGCGGTAGGTATTGCTGCACAAGGTATCAACGAAGCTTGGAAGCCTAGCACTACTTGGTTTCCACAGTATGTAGGTGCTTTTGCGCAGGCAAGAGCTAGAGGTCTAGATGATGCATTGGCACATGATGCTGCTAGAGCATTTGCTGATCAGGGCCGATTGTTGCCTGGAACTGCTGCATTTGATGCTGCTAAAACTGCTGTAACTGGTCGTCCTATCCCAGGAAATGCGCAAGGTGTAGGTTCTAAGTTTGTGGATAAAACCAACTTGTATCACGTAGAAGGTTCTTACCAGTTTAGAAATATCAAGTGGGCTGATTTCGTTGTAGGTGCTAACTTCAGAACTTACCAACTAAATTCTGACAAAACCCTTTTCGCAACTGACGAGAATGGGGATGAATTCACGATCAAAGAGCACGGCGCTTATGCACAAGGTTCTAAGTCTATGTTCAATGACAAATTTAGATTGACTGCTTCTGCTCGTTACGACAAAAACGAAAACTTCAAAGGACAGTTGTCCCCACGTGTTTCGGGTGTTTATTCTGCAGGAACTCACAACTTCAGAGCTTCTTACCAGACTGGTTTCCGTCTGCCAACGACGCAAGATCAATACATTGACCTTGTGACTCCTCAAGCTAGATTGATCGGTGGTCTTCCACTTTTCAGAAATAAGTACAACTTCTCTGGAAACCCAGTGTATAGCCTTGCTACGGTAACTAGCTTTGGTGGCGCAGTTTTGGCGGGTACTCAACCGTCTTCACCTGTATACCAAGCTACTATAGCACAGGCTACACAGTTGGCAATTACGCAAGCTACCTCAATCATTACTCAGCAAGTAGTAGCAGGTTTGATTCCAGCTGCTCAGGCACCTGCGGCCATTGCAGCTTTGGTACCTAGCATCGTTCCTACGATTGCTGCACAATTGGTACCAGCAAATGCTGCAGCTGCTGCAAAGGACAAGCTTGTAGCTTACAAGCCTAGCGAATTCAAACCTGAAACCGTTAGATCTTATGAATTGGGTTACAAAGGTTTGTTTGCTAACAAATTATTGGTCGATGCTTATGCATACTTCAATAGTTTTGAAAACTTCATCGGTGGCCAAGTTTTGGTACAGGATAAGAACTATGTGGCTACCAGTCCAGCATCAACTTTGGGTCTTAACCTATTGAGTGCAAACACAAGAAATATCTACTCCATGCCAGTTAACAGAACCGAGACCATAAAATCTTGGGGTTGGGCATTGGGCGCAGATTACCGCTTGCCTAAGAACTACACCATCGGAGGTAACGTATCTTACAACACCTTGAACAACCTGAAGGAATTGACAGTAACTGGTTTCCAGCCTTCTTTCAACACTCCTGAGTACCGTTATGTGGTGAACTTTGCTAACCGTGAGATCGTGAAGAACATTGGCTTTGCAATGTCTTACAGATGGCAGGGTGAATTTGCTTGGCAGTCCTCCATCGTAGCTCCTGCGGTATCTTCTCAGCAACTTTCTGTGATGCCCGCTTATGGAACTTTTGATGCTCAAATGAGCGTGAAAATGAAGGCTTTGAAGTCTATCTTGAAAATCGGTGGATCTAACCTATTCAATAGCACAGGATACAGACAAGCATGGGGTAACCCAACTGTAGGTTCCATGTATTATGTGAGCTTGACATTTGATGAGTTCTTGAACTAATCAAATCCACTTTCTTAAAAAAGAGGCTGATCGAAAAATCAGCCTCTTTTTTTTGTACCAGGTACGAAGTAAGATCTTTCAGAAGCAAGAGCCGAGATGCAAGAGATTAGACTCAAATTGCGTAGGGATACGCAATTCGTATGGTTAACGAATTCTTACAACGACATTCTTCGATCTGCGTTTAGCATTGAAAAAGTATTTTGCTATTTCTTAAAGCAAGAGCGCTAGCTTTTCTATAAAAACCAGAGAGACACATAGGGTTTTTACTATGTGTCTCTCTGGTTATTTAATAAACTTCTGTCAAAAGTGTTTTGGAATAAGTAGTGCCTGGTCTGGTTTATTACCGTATCTCACCTACCTAGGCCAAGAAGGCAAGTACAAGGCATCTTAATCCTTCAGAAGACTTAAGGCAAGAGCCTAAGTGAGATAGTTTTTACATGCTCAGAAAGCAAAAATTACCTTCCAGCTGTACAGAGTCTAATCTCTTGTGTCTTGCCTCTTGTTTCTAAAAGTATTCCAACTTTGTACTTAGTACTTTGAACCTAGTGCAATTCAATCTTGTTTCTTGTCTCTCGTTTCTTGCTTCTACCTAAATTCCGCTCAATTCACTTCTCCCATCATTTTCTTAAGAACTGGCTTCAAAAGGAATAGGACCAAAGCAGATCCCATCACGGTATACACAATTAGCATAAATTGGTCTGGCATGGCAGCAAGACCTTCCTCTGAGCCCCCACTCGCCTCCCCTGCGATCAATCCCGCAAACAAATTGCCCAAAGCTACAGAAAGGAACCAAATGCCCATCATTTGACCTCCATAGCCCTTTGGCGACAGTTTGGTGACAAGAGAAAGCCCAACAGGGGACAAACTCAACTCACCGAAAGTATGAAAGAGGAAAGTGATGATCAACCAACTCGGCGCTGCCAATTCACCAGAAGCAGCAATCTTAGTTGCGAAATACATTACAAAAAATCCTATCCCTAACATCGCAAGTCCAAAGGTGAACTTTAATGGAGAGCTCGGCTCAAGATTCTTCCGACCTAACCACACCCAAAGAGCTGCAAAAAAAGGAGCGAAAATAATGATGAACAAGGAATTGATGGATTGAAAGTATCCTGTGGGTACTTCCCAACCTAATACCGTACGGTCCATAAAACGCTCGGCAAACAAGTTGAGTGTTGAGCCAGCCTGCTCAAATCCTGACCAAAACATGGCAGAGAAAAAGAATAAAACAGCAATAACGCCCACCTTATTTTTATCCCCTTTGTTGAGGCCACCAAAAGCAATTACATAGCCCAAATAACCAACTGCGACAATTGCGATGATACTACCAGAGGACTTAGCAATAGCCTCAACATCAATAGGCACTACGCCTGTAAACAACAAGCCTATGACTACTATACCTACCAATCCAATAACTGAGGTTAAGGATTTTAATTTGGTTTGAGCAGCTTTCTCAGCTGGAGTTGCCATTACTGGCACTTCCCCAAAGCCATCAAGAGCCTTACCCGTAAGCTTGTATTGAATCAAACCGAAGACCATACCTAAACCAGCCAATCCAAATCCGAGGTGCATGTCGTATTCTGCTACTGTAGCGCAGGCTAAAGGCGCAATAAACCCTCCTATATTGATGCCCATGTAAAAAATAGAAAAGCCAGCATCTCTCTTGGAACTACCCGCAGGATAGAGTTGACCTACAATCGAACTAATATTTGGCTTCAATAAACCCGTACCAAGCACAATCAAGAGCAGACCTAGGAAAAAAGAAGTGGTATCCAGAGTACTCAAGGTAGTTTTTGCTTCTGCACCACCAGAAATCCAACCTTCAATTCCAGGTATGGCCAACATAAAATGTCCCAAAGCAATAATTATCCCGCCGTACCACACTGATTTTTTCAAGCCGAATAAACGGTCAGCAAGCCATCCACCCGGTAAGGCCAATAAATAGACACCCATGGTATACAAACCATAAACAGCTCCAGCAGTAGGATCATCAAACCCAAGGCCTCCATCTACAATGGTTTTGGTCATGAATAAAATCAGCAAGGCACGCATGCCGTAATAACTGAAGCGCTCCCACATTTCTGTGAAGAATAAAGTCATGAGCCCTTTTGGATGGCCAAAAGCAGTTGGACCAGCAAATTCTGAGTGAAGTGTTTTTTCCACGGCTATTTCGGGTTGAATGGATTAAATTCTACTGCAATGATAAACTTTTTTGTCACTTGAACATAAAGAATCTAGTTCGGTTAAATCATTTTTTAGAAAAAACAAAGCCATATTAAAGACTAAGCCACCCTTAATTCCGGAGAAGTCTTGTCTTACAGCATAAAATCTCTAACTCAGAAATCTAATTTTTGCTCTTTTTTGTATTTAACCAACAAAAAGCCGGCGTAACCTCTATTTTTGCATCTAAATCCGAGTTAACCACCAATCATTATACTCAGTCATGAAAACAGCTGAAATAATCACTGAAAAAGGAACCATGCTTGTCGAATTTTATGAAGCAGACGCTCCAATCACGGTTCAAAACTTTGTAGACCTATCCAAAAAGGGTTTCTACGATGGACTTACGTTTCACCGCGTAATCCCAAACTTTGTAATTCAAGGTGGCTGCCCTACAGGAACAGGTACTGGAGGTCCTGGATACAAAATCCAATGTGAATTGACTGGAGGAAACCAGTTCCATGATCGCGGCGTACTTTCCATGGCACATGCGGGAAGAAATACAGGAGGATCACAATTTTTCATCTGCCACAGCAGAGCAAATACTGCACATTTGGACCGTAACCATACCTGCTTCGGCAAGGTAGTGGAAGGTTTGGAAGTGATTGATGCCATCCGTGCAGGAGATAAAATAGAAAAAATTCTAATCCACGAATCTTAATACCAAATTCACTCCGGAGCGCTAATTTGAATAACTAAAAGCGCTCCGGATTTTTTTTAGCGCTTTAATTTTTCAAGATCACGCAAAACCCCCAACACTTCCGCATGTATTTTTGGGGCGGTTTCAGGTCCTAGAGAGTTAATTTCACCGTAAGGACGCTCTTTGTAGGTATAGGTAAATGGAGGAGTTACATCCCATTGACTCTTGGGAACAATGTACCCAATCATGTCGTTGGACATTCCGGAAAAAAACCGGTACTGGCCAGGAATCTTTTCTTTTAAAGCGGGAACCTCTACAGGGGTTAATTGAAAATCTGCACCCGCGGGGGATTCAACTCCTCCATGAAGGATTTCTGGATAAAGTTCTCCAGGTACGTGAACGAATGTTGCTGGTCCTAATTTCCAAGTAGATACTTCAGAACGAATCTGTTTCCATCCTACAAATCCACGATCAAAAATCCCTACGAATGCTGCCAACTGAAAAAGTGAGTTGTCCATCTGAAGGGAAATGCTCTTGGCTCTAATTCCCAACTCCAAGGTAGAATGAATAACCAAGCTAGTGTCTCGCAGGGTCTCTAAGGTTATTTTAGCCAAAGCCTTCCCTTGCGCAAGGAGTTTGTCTGGAGCTTGCCGTTGGTAAGAAATGCCTGTATAGGGATCAATCACTGCAAGATCAGGCGCTGTAGTCATCAATCCACCCACAGCACCATTCAAAAAGATCGCTACACCACCTATGCCTTGCTCGGCCAAAGTATCCGCTACGGGAATCCCATCTTCTACAAAATTCCGCCAAGGATCAGCAAAATCAGAGCTGATTTGAATGTTTTCCAACCAGAGTGTTTCAGGATGATTCCCCCAATTCATAACCGTTCCTAGGGTAGCGCCAGTTTGTGCATCCAGCACCTGCATCAATTGCAAGCCTGCATCCGAAACAAAAGGAGGACGGGTGTCCCCTACCAAATCTCCAAGTCGCTTTGGTTCTTGCGCAAATTTAAAATGTGCTGGCTTTCTGGAAGTATAGGCCTCTCCTACTGCTGTAGCGATTCCTTCTTGAACTTGCTTCATGTAGTCGTTATTTACCCCACGCACAAACTCAGAAGGGCCCCACATGCCCATCAAATCGGGAGCGGAATGCACGTGTGTGCTGGAAATAACTACATAATCTAATTCTGGATACTTTTCTTGAATTAACTTCCGCGTTGCAATCACCTCATCATTGCCAAAACCAATCATGTCAATCACGCAAAGTGCCAAGGAAACATCACCAGATTCAATGACCATTGCCCTAGCCCAAAGTTTGTCCAAAACACTTTGTGCAGGCCTGGAATTATGAAACCCTGCCAACCAAATCGCATCAAACTTTCCGTTTCTATTGGCATCTACAAAACGATCTCCCTTCTCAGGATCATATTTTGAGTCACCATCCACATCTTCCCAAGTTTCAAAACCGGTAGGCGTCAGATCAACTTTAGAAAACCCTGCATGAACAATCGCTGCTGGTGCGTATAAAGAAAGATCTGTTTGATAGCCCGAATGCCGATCTCTAAATTGGTATGCTGAATAACCTGCTACAGCCAGCAACAGAATAAGTACGAATACTGAAAAAATTACAAGTCCTTTTTTCATGGGAGGAGACTGAAAATAATTTACCCTAAACTAAGATTTATTTCCGAAAGGAAGAAGCTAAGCCACTCAGTATGAAGGAATCAATTCTGAGCGTTTTGAGTTTGATTGCGAAAGTGTTTTTCATGGATGTCTGCATGAGGGACAATATCCTTGTACCACCTCAACCTTAGCTCACTTCGCTCCTGCGCTGAAATATGGAAATTTGCATTATCAAATTCTGATGCCCGTTTGATTAACTCAAACAAAAATATTGAAGCCGAAACTGAAATATTAAAACTTTCCGTGAAGCCTCTCATCGGAATATGAACTAGTCCATCCACTTTGGATTTTACTTCTTCACTAATGCCTTCGTGCTCATTGCCAAAAACTAAGGCTATTTTTTGATCCGGAAAAAGAGGCAAATCGTGAATGGATAGTGAATCAGCCACAGGGCTCGTTCCATAGATTTTGTACCCTTTTTCATGTAAGGTATCAAAACACTGGTCTACAGCAGAGCCGCTTGCGGTATAATGTTTATGTAAATCGACCCACTGAGAAGCGCCACGCGTCACAAAGGGATTAATTTTGTAACTGTCTGTTTTCTCAATCAGGTGAATGTCTTGAATCCCAAAACAATCACAGGTACGGAGGACCGCGCTGGCATTGTGTGGTTTAAAAATATCCTCCAATACTACTGTGAAAAAGCGGGTTCGTTGGCTCAATACACATTCAATAGCTGCCCGCTTGTGTGGCGTGATGTACTGGGCTAGGTAATCAACCAAGCCTTGATCCAATTCCATGCTGTCACCTGACTCGTGATTCATCCCTACATTGAACTAGTTAAAATAGCCCAAGCTGCTCATCCTCCCCTTTCTTTGGTGTCAAGGTTAGCGTACTGCCTACTTCCAAGTCATCCGCCTGATCAACAACTGTTTCTTCATTTGAACTCTCCTCTTCCTGACCTTCTTGCTCTTCCTCTACCCCAGATTCCATATCAATCACCTGTTCGGATTCAATCAATTTGAGCTCTTTTACCTCATTTGCACTTAACTTATTGCCTATTGCTTTCCAGCCTTTTACATCAATCAACATTTCAAAATCGTAGTCCATCTGTTCTTCCACCTTACCTTTAAGAAACGTAACCGAAACCTGGGCTTGGGCATCTGTGGTGACTAGCTGTAGATAAGATTGTTTGTGTTCAGTGATAAAGTTAAATCGCTTATTAAGCGTAGTCGTTTCGATTAGAAAGCGCTTCACAAAGAACCCTTTTGTGGATCCATCGAAGTAAATCGCTCCAATAACTTTTTGAGGATCAAATTTTTGAATTAAGAGTACCTCCGTAGGATCGTAGCGATTGGTCAACTCAAAACTGGTCAATTCATAATCTCCATTTTTGTAGCAAACCAAAATTTTATCGTCACCTAGGAAGTTACCTATTTGTTTGCCTCGAGAATCCGTGTTCAATCGCCCTACAGAAGCATCGAAATAGATGTTGAGGCCACCTAAGGTAGATTTACCTTCCATCTTAAACTGAATCTTACGAACTGGATATCGAGTTAAGATATTGCCTCCTGCTGCTCGCCCTTTGATTTCAATCTCAGCAAAATCAAAATCAAACACTTTCACCCTAGCCTTTGCTCCTTGGGTCAGATAGACAGTCACCACTTCCGCCTCCCCATTGGGGTTGACGGTGAGGTAAAGTAATTTTGATCCCTTGGTTCCTTTGGTAAGGTCATATTCCTTGTCACGTGTCACACCTCCAACTTGAAAGCGCTTGACCATCGACCTTCCAGAAACACCATCTAGGTAAATGAAATTGTAGGTCATTCGTTCGTCATTCTTCCGAAAGACACCGACATAAACGAGATCTTTGCCCATGAAGAGCTTTTCCTGGATTTTAGAAACAACTAGTTTTCCATCACGCCGAATGGCGATTATATCGTCTAAATCTGAACATTCACAGATGTATTCGTCTTTTTTCAATCCATAGCCTACAAAGCCATCCACTCGATTCACATACAGCTTGGCATTGTTTGCCGCCACTACCGCTGCTTGAATGGTATCAAATGCTCGAATCTCTGTTTTTCGCTCTCTTCCTTTACCATACTTATCCAATAAATTTTGGTAATAGGCAATTGAATAATCCGTTAGGTGCTTTAAGTTATAATTGACCTCTTTCAACTCATCCTGAAGTCGTTTCATCAACTCATCAGCCTTGAAAGTATCAAACTTGGAGATTCGCTTGATTTTTATTTCGGTTAAGCGAACCAAGTCTTCCTGAACAATAGTCCTGTAAAAATCAGGTTTGTAGGGATCCAAGCCACGATCAATGGCTTCCAATACCGCATCCCAAGTGGTACATTCCTCAATATCTCGATAAATTCGATTTTCAATGAAGATTTTTTCCAAAGATGAAAAAAGTAGCTTCTCCAAAAGCTCTCCTTTTCTTATTTCAAGCTCCTTCCGGAGCAATTCCTTCGTTTGTTTGGTGTTGTATTTTAAAATCTGATTGACTGTCAAGAAAACAGGCTTGTCCTCAATAATCACACAGGCATTGGGGGAAATAGAAACCTCACAGTCTGTAAAGGCATACAGGGCATCTATGGTGACATCTGGAGAAACTCCCGGCATCAATTGAATCTGAATCTCTACATCTTTAGCGGTGTTATCCACCACTTTTTTGATTTTTATCTTACCCTTATCATTCGCTTTTAGGATAGAATCAATCAATGAATCTGTAGTTGTTCCAAAAGGTATTTCCTTGATTAGTAATGTTTTATTAGCATCCTCTTCAATCCTTGCTCTAATTTTTACTTTCCCACCTCGAAGGCCCTCTTGGTAATCCGAAAAGTCTGCTAAACCTCCAATGAGGAAGTCTGGAAGAACTTGTGGAGAATTCCCCTTAAGCAGTTCAATTGATGCTTCGATGAGCTCCCTAAAGTTGTGCGGAAGGATCTTGGTAGACAAACCAACGGCAATCCCTTCCACTCCTTGGGCCAAAAGCAATGGAAACTTTACGGGCAGCGTGACAGGCTCTCTTTTTCTTCCATCGTAGGAAAGCTGCCATTCTGTAGTTTGTGGATTAAAAACCACATCTAGGGCAAACTTCGAGAGTCGCGCTTCGATGTATCGTGCTGCGGCAGCACCATCTCCAGTACGCACATCTCCCCAATTGCCTTGTGTCTCAATCAAAAGGTCTTTTTGGCCCATATTGACGATGGCATCCCCAATAGATGCATCTCCATGGGGATGGTATTGCATGGATTGCCCAATGATGTTGGCCACCTTATTGAATCTACCATCATCCATCTCCTTCATGGCATGAAGGATTCTTCGCTGTACCGGCTTCAGACCATCTTCAATAGCAGGAACAGCACGCTCCAAAATCACATAGGATGCATAGTCAAGGAACCAGTCCTTGTACATCCCTGTAACAGGCACAGTGCCATGTAAGCTGCTATCAGGACTTTCAGAAAGATGTGTATCGTCACTCATGTAAATATTCCTAGGGTTAAAGGAAATGGAGATTGGGAAAAACTAGGGTGCTTAAGAATCAACTTCAGCTTCCACTTCTTCTGTTTCAAGTTTAGGGTCTTCGAGCGCCAAATCTTTTTCAATCCGCAAATTGTCAATAATAAATACTTGTCGATCTGGGGTATTTTTACCCATATAAAAGGTAAGTAAATCAACTATTTTGGTGTCCTTGTTGAGTAAAATCGGGTCCAATCGAATGTCTTCACCAATAAAGGTTCCAAATTCTTCAGGTGAAATCTCTCCTAATCCCTTAAACCGAGTGATTTCAGGTTTACTCCCTAATTTATGGATGGCCCGCTGTCGCTCTTCATCCGAGTAGCAATAGATCGTCTCCTTTTTATTTCTCACCCGAAACAAGGGCGTATCCAAAATAAAGAGGTGCCCATTTTTGACGAGATCAGGAAAAAACTGCAAGAAATAGGTCATGATCAATAACCTAATGTGCATTCCATCCACATCAGCATCCGTGGCAATCACAATCTTTCGATAGCGCAAACTATCGATACCATCTTCAATGTTGAGCGCATGCTGTAGCAGGTTAAACTCTTCGTTTTCATAGACCACTTTCTTGGTCATTCCAAAACAATTAAGTGGCTTTCCGCGAAGTGAAAATACAGCTTGCGTTTGCACATCACGGCTTTTAGTAATGGAACCGGAAGCAGAATCTCCTTCTGTGATAAAAAGCATGGTCTTGTTCTTCGAATCCTCCTCTGCTTTTGGGTCATCGTAGTGTACACGGCAATCCCGAAGTTTTTTATTGTGAAGGTTAGCTTTTTTAGCCCGCTCGTTTGCTAATTTTTTAATCCCTGAGATTTCTTTGCGCTCACGCTCAGACTGCATAATCCGCTTCAATAAAGCCTCTGCAGTACTTGGATTTTTATGAAGGTAATTGTCTAACTCTACTTTAATAAAGTCATTGACAAAAGTTCGAAGCGTAGGTCCATCAGGACCGATACTTTGTGATCCTAGTTTAGTCTTGGTTTGAGATTCAAAAACAGGTTCCTGCACTCGTACTGCAATTGCCGCTACGACGGATTGACGGATATCAGAGGCATCAAAATCCTTTTTATAAAACTCTCGGATTGTCTTTACGATGGCCTCTCTAAAAGCAGCCAAGTGCGTTCCTCCTTGAGTTGTGTATTGCCCATTCACAAAGGAGTAGTATTCCTCTCCATAACTTCCGGAGTGAGTAATGGCTACCTCAATATCATTTCCTTTCAAATGAATGATCGGGTATCGTATACTTTCCTCGTCCACCTTGTTGGACAACAGATCAAACAATCCTTTATCTGAAAAAAACTTTTTCCCATTAAATTGGAGACTTAAGCCTGCATTGAGGTAGGCATAATTCCACATTTGATTTTCAAGATATTCAGGAATAAAGTGGTAATTTTTAAAAATAGAGGCGTCTGGAGAGAAAACCACCTTGGTTCCGTTTCGATCTGAAGACTTACCGATGGGAGGATCACTCACTAAAATCCCCTTTTCAAATTCAGCAACTTTACTTTCCCCCTCACGAAAGGATTGTACCTTGAAAAAGTCGGAAAGCGCATTTACTGCCTTGGTACCTACTCCATTTAGTCCTACTGACTTCTGGAAAGCTCCTGAATCGTATTTACCACCCGTATTGATCTTGGATACACAATCAATCACTTTCCCAAGTGGAATCCCTCGACCGTAGTCTCGAACTTCAACTTTATGTTCTGATATTTTAACCTCAATGGTGCGACCATGCCCCATCATGTGCTCATCAATGGAGTTGTCTAGGATTTCCTTGACCAACACATAAATACCGTCATCGGGCGCACTTCCATCTCCTAATTTTCCAATATACATCCCCGGTCTCATCCGGATATGTTCCCTCCAATCAAGCGAACGGATGCTGTCTTCGGTATACTTTACTTCTTCTGCCATCGACTAGTTAACTCCCACTTGTGTGGATTTGAATTTTTTGAAAAGCAAAACAAACAATGCTCCCACCCACACAAAAAGTACTATTGGCATCAACATAAACCAAAAATTATATGCCGAAGCACTAATTAACTCTTGATTGTTGATGGCATGTACAAACAAGGCTGCCAACGATATGCTCAAGTTGACCCAGCCCCCAAAAGAATAAAACCAGGTCAATAAGTAATCCCGGTAAGGATCACCAATTGGAAATAGGCGATGTAACTTCCGATTGGCTTTTGTTTCCAAAGTTTTTGGCGTGTAAATCGTGATTAGATTCAACACCAAAAACCCGATCACAAGCCCATAAAAAAAAGTGCTTTTTGCAAAATCTCGAGACAAAAGGCCTTGATCATCCAACCGAAATCCAATCTGCTCCGGTAGTGCCGCATAGAAATATAACAGCGCGATGAGAAAAACCAGCACGCTAAAGAAATAGAAAACCTTTCCGAATCTGTAATACATGAAATTTGGGATTGAAGCTGCAATATAACCGATTTGAATAAACCTTCTGCCCTTTGTTTGAGTTCAAAAGTGACAATTTAAGTCAAAATCTATTTTTACTCGCCATCCAGAAGATCACTATGAAAATTCAAGCGATCTTTGAGCATTCAAACACACAGGTCATGAAAAATTTAGTATTGATCCTTGCCCTATCGCTATTCACCTGGCTCAGTTCCTGTAGCTCAGCGGTGGATGCAGGAAAAATTAATCTTGAAAACTGGAAATCAGATCGGTATGGATGCAAGGGCTTAAGGTTGCAAGACATGGAAGAGTTTAGAACCATCAAAAACCAATTTTTGGGAATTGATAACCAAGCCCTAATCAAGACTTTTGGAAGACCGGACCGGGTGGAATTGGTGGACAAAAGCCAAAGTTTTTTCTTTTATTTTCTAGAACCCAGTTCGGATTGCGCAGGGGTAGAACTAAAAAAAGAACCCCTTCGGATTCTTTTTAGGATGAATGCTTTAAGCAAGGTCTCTGAAGTAACAATTACAGACCAGAATCCATAAAACACAAGGCAGCAGCACCTAAAGTGCCTGCATTATTTTCAAGGGTTGCTTTTTTCAATCGTAAGTCCTTCACATAATATGGCGTAAGGTACTTACGAGTATTGTATTCGATGGTTGGCATCATAAACTCCAAGCCAGCAGCAATACCCCCTCCAAAATACACATCTGTGACATCCAGCACGCGAATGGTGGAAACTATGGATTCACTGATAATCTCGGCAACTTCCTTAAATACCATCAGCGAAACTTCATTTCCTGTTCGCGCTGTATCCACCAACAGATGGGTTCCCAATTCCTTACCTTTCAACTCTCCTGCTTTTTCTGGGTAGGCAGCAATCAAATTGGCCATGATCTTTAAAATCCCTCCCCTTCCAATTAAGGTTTCTAGTCCCGCATTTCCTCTAGAAAGCATGTGTCCCATTTCAAGGGCATTGCCGCGGGAACCTTTAAATACCTGTCCATCCAACACTAAAGCACTTCCAATCCCTGTGCCCATGGTAATGAATAGGAAATTTGAAGAAACAGTCCCTTTTCCAAATTGAAATTCTCCAATGGCTGCTGCTGCAGCATCATTTTCAAGAAAAAACTCATGGTTTGGGAATCTAGAATTCAGCGCAGCCTTCAAGGGATAATTGTTCAATGCAGGTATCGCTGGGATCTCAAGTGGAGTCATGCGGTCTTTACTGATCATGCCTGGCAAACCAACACCTACCTTTTTTACCTGTGGAAACTTTTCCAAATAGGTTCCTATCACCTGCACAAAATTGGGTCCAAAGCCATCTGCATGTTCCCTATAGGAAGTAGTTTCCTCCTTATAAAACTCAATTATATTCCCTGATTTATCTACTAATCCAATTTTAAGATGCGTACCTCCAACATCTACTCCTAAAAACTGCGTTTCCGAAATATTCATAGTTTAATTCGTTCTTTTCTTTTGCTAAAAAAGCAAAACTATTCCTTTACTTCTTATAATCTTTGCCGATCTCGTAAAAAATTTTGAGAACTGCCGGACAGACAAGCGTATTCTTCAAAGTTAAGTCCAGAATACCAAGCATATTCTTTCGATCCGTATGTGGGTATTCCCTGCAGGCTTTGGGACGATCTTCATACACCAAACAGCCATTATCTTCCCCTAAAAATGGACAGGGCGCCCCTTTGAAAACGTAGTCTCCCTCATCATCGCGAAAAAGATAGGTGTCGATAAATTCGCTTGAACGCATTCGAAACACCTTCGAAAGTCGATCGATATCCGTTTGAATGAGGATGGGACTCGTGGTTTTGCAGCAATTGGCACAGTCCAAACAATCTAGCTTTTCAAAAACTTCTTCATGTGCCTGATGAAACCTAGCATCCAGATTTTTAGGGCGAGTCGCTTTAAGCTTTTCCTTGATTTTTTTATTTGCCGGAAACTCTGACTTACTTTCCTTGGAAAACTTTTCTAAATCTAGGGACATCGCTGATACCTATAAATGGGTTTGAGTTCGAACAAAAGAATTAATAAAATTAGATTAGTCCCGGCTGAGTGAAATTCCATCGTCATGGATGGTAATCTCCTGAGCTTTGTACAATTGTCCGATGCATTGCTTGAATTGCTTTTTGCTCAT
>Ga0114968_10001398_pt1 | contig 18516 bp, 12 predicted proteins | sample M_130807_EF_Meta_FD_87020 | JGI IMG/M metagenome (GOLD analysis project Ga0114968, IMG submission 87020) | Freshwater microbial communities from Lake Montjoie, Canada to study carbon cycling - M_130807_EF_MetaG | ecosystem: Environmental > Aquatic > Freshwater > Lake | place: Lake Montjoie...
AACCCTAACCCTAACCCTGTGTTTTATGTTAAAAATCGAAAAATTCAAGAAAAAAAAATGATTAAGAAATCACTATAATATAGATTCTGCAATTTTTTTTAGGGAGGTGAAAAAATACAAGATGGTTTCTTAACCAATTTAAAAGTTATAAATTGCAATGAAATAATACATATCGATTTGGGGGGTATAGGTATCTTTAAAATTTTAATTGATATGTTTTATTAACATGTATTTTTGTAATAAGAGTAAAAGTGGTTTCATACGTTGTTTAGTCTGTAGAAACATATGAGTAGTGATATTAATGATTAAATCATGAGTAGAATAAAGTACATAATAATTGGTAAATGAAAGCAAGTCACATGAAGCAAGTTCAATGAGGCAAGTCTAATGAAGTAAGTCAACAAGTCCAATGAAGCAAGAATTTGAGTAAATGAAGGGAGTATCCGTATATATCTTTATAATAAATTACAGCAGGAGATGTAATGAATAGTAGTAGATCCAACAATTAATTGAATGGCAAGCATTTGTTAATTGAATTTATCTAATTAAGAAATTTATACTACTGTACTATTTGGAAGATTAATATTAGTTAATGTATTAGTGAAGCAAGAATTTGAGTAAATGAAGGGAGCATCCGTATATATCTTTATAGTAAATTACAGCAGGAGATGCAATGAATAGTAGTAGATCCAACAATTAATTGAATGGTAAGCATTTGTTAGTTTAATATATCTAACTAAGAAATTTATACTACTGTACTATTTGGAAGATTAATATTAATTAATGTATTAACATTTTAAAAGTGATCATGGATGATGTATATGTAAGGACTGCAAAATGATCATAGTTTGATTGAATAGTTTTTGATTTCAATATTGTGGAAATGAGAAGCTGTAGTTGTTATACGAGAAACTGTATGCGATATATGCTATATGTTTTCTGTTTATTGAAATAAATAACTTAAACTCATTTAGTCTTCTCTTCTGCTAATTATTCTGCAAGCATGCTTATCATCGTAGATCTCATTAGTTTATTAGTTCGCAAGATGAGTAACTTATTTTAGTTATCTATGCTACTGATAGAATTTTTTGTCAGTAGCAGAAATTTTTCATAATTTGTTATGTAATTATTAAAATTATTATTGATATAATTGTTAAGTGTAGAATTTATATATGTGATGGTAGTACTTGAGCGGGTTCGGTTTTACATGTATAGCGGGTTCGGTTTGGTTCGGTAGTGACATCACTTTCGGCGAGACACCGATATTATATCGGTGAGACACCGAAATCATATCGTTGGTACCGACATAATGCAGTATAAATATAAGAATTAAAAAATTAGGTTTGTAATTTTTAAAAAAGTATGGAACAAACTGTTGACTGCTGTGAAACTACGAGTAGTGAGGAAGAACTGTTGCACTGCGTAAGTGGTACCAAGATGCCAGTTCCTGTAGTTAAGAAAGAAGAAGTAAAGGAAGACGATGAGTCTACTACGTTTACTTATCTAACTGACTATAGAGAAAAGAAAAGAAAAGGAGAAGATGTTAGCTCACCATCAAAAGTAAAAAAGGAGAGTGAAAGTGAAGTAGTTACTGTAAACGTTGAAGATTTATCCATAAGTATGAAAGTACTGGATTCTATTAATACCAACTGTAGTTCACCAACTAAAGTAAAACTACTACTAGAGGACGATGAAGTCGTTGATGTAAGTAATCCAAGGGATAGTTCAGAAACTGGTAGTTCAGTTGGATCTACTCTAAAAAAAAAAAATGAATCATGCACTAAAATTAAGCTCCCTCTTGAAGATGACGATGAAGTCGTCGATGTAAGTAATCCAAGGGATAATTTAGAAACTGGTAGTTTAGTTGGATCTATTCTAAAAATAAATAAATCATGCACTAAAATTAAGCTCCCTCTTGAAGATGATGATATGGTACTAACTACTAATCGTACTGATGGATTGCCATGGTGGTATAGTTTTGCTACTGATATTAACGATGATATTATGAGTATTTTAAAAAAGTAGAGGTCTACGTAGAGCAAATAAACAAGTTTACAATAGTAGCGTTGTAAATTTAATTATACTTTTGTGTTATTTAAAGATCTACATATATATTTTTTATCTCTGTTTGTTTTGCTGTTTTGTTTGATCGTTATAAAATTCCTTACTTACAAATTTACATACTTTTCTTATCTTTTGTTTATAAAATTCCCAGTTCGGTAACGAGAGAATGTTCAGGAACATTATCAATTGTAAATCCACGTTGTTGATATTTTATGCACCTAATAGTAGTTGCTGTAGTTGAACGGTACCAGTTTCTCAGCAGTTCACGGTACTTAGCAGTTGATGCATCAACTGTACAAGCACTTCTTACAAATGCTGTGACACTGCCAGTCTTCTTAACAACACCGTGAAAGTCGTTAGTATGTAAATTACTACCATCAAAAAAGTTTTGCAAGAATGTTAGATCATAATGATGCACAACGAATTGTCCAAAGTCAAATGTTGTTTCTACATCAGTAGCAGACTTAACTTTAATAATTTGAACTTTTTTTCCAAAATCATTTCTGTAGTTATCAACAAGTAGTATACTTGAGCTGAATCTATATGATACACTAGCTGAGTAAAAATATGAATCATCATCTGGTGATAGTGATGGTCGATCAGTTGTATACAATTCATATCCGGAACTTAAGATCAAGTCTTGTAGGGCAGTACTGTCATTTTCTACTGGGACATAAAAGTCAGCGTCTGATGTTTTGTAAACTGTTTCAGCATCACCATGAAAAGACTGTGTTACAATAGATCCTCCTAGAATAGCACCACAGGATAGCAAAGCTGTCGTAAGTTTATCAGCACTGATCATGAAGAAGTTAGTAAAAATGTCCTTCAAGTTTTGAACTGCAATTTTTTTCATTGTGTGAGAGTTGTATTGTAGATACAGGGCCATATTAACACTTCTGATGTTGTTAATATCATGCATATTTGTGAGATATGGATTTAGAATCAGATCTGGAAATTGGTTACTGAGTAGATCTACATTAGTGTAAGGTTGTGCACATACTAAATTCGCAGTGGAGTATAGTTGAGGACATCTTAGAGGATTAGTATCTCTTTGTTGCACTAAGTATGCAATATAAACTTCTCTGTAGATAATATGGCGTTGTTTTAATTTAAAAAATCTAGCAATATTATCCATCTTTCTTTTAAAAACCAATCTGTGCCATGGAATTGTTTTTATAGAATTAATGCCAGAGCTTAGTTTTATAACTGGTAATAAATTCAACAATGCATTTTTTACAATGTTTGCATCTTCTGTATATTTATCTATTAACATCTGAATTAACCTTAAGACTTTATATTTAATATAGGTATCAAAGTAATTAATCTTAAAAGATCTAAAATCATTGCATTTTCCTTTTTTTAGCTTACGCATTGCCAGTAATGCCATTTTATTCAATTCATCGGGATTATTTTCAGTAGTACTTTTAGTCCAATTTTTAATTAGCAAGTCGATAGAATCTGTTGAACGTTTATTATTCATAAGAATCTCATAATGTGTAAGAATTGAATCAATCTGTTCCATAATCTCCATCTTAACGAGGAAATAATTGTTAACTATTTGAAATATTGACATTGTTATATATTTATTACTTATATTTGAATTAACTATTTTTATATATAGCAACATAGTAACTTCTAAATATCAAAGTATAGTACCAAATTTATCGGTGTAACACCGAATTTGTTGGTGTAGTACCGAATCTGTCGGTGCAACACCGAACTGATCGTTATCGGTGTTTAGGTATACTACCGACTGTATAGAAGTTAATTTGTGGATACAAGTATATTTAAATTAGTTGTTATCAGTGACTAGACCCAACAAGTAAAGTCGCCATATATATACATATAAAGAGCATCATGTGTATACTTACAGATGTGTCAAAAAATAAAAAAGATAGTAAAATAACAAAGACAAAAGATATAACTATTATTAGACGTCGTACTGATAATGAAATTATTAATTATCTTTATAGTTATCTTTTTCGAGGATTGAAGAAAGAAAAGAAAACAATAGAAATTAACTATTTGGATACCATTACTAGAGCATTTTTTACATATCCAAGATATATATCAATTAATGGTAAACAAGGGAGCATGGATACTACAAAAGTTACTGTTAATAGTAACATTGTAAACAGAAGATATCGTACTTATGTTATTAATGTTCAAAAGATGTCTAACTCAAATGAAAATGAGAGGATTAAAGAAAACAAATGATTATAAGTTTTACAGTATATTAGTTATAATATATTTATTAGCATTATATTGATATTTATTATGAATTAAATTTAAGTACCTTTACAGTATGAACTTTGAATATTACAACAGTACATTCTATTACATAAAATCATTATCTGAATCACTATCGATTAGTATTAGAGGAGGTATAGAATCATCACCATCAGTATCATCATCACTGTTTGACTCGATGTGAGCTAAACGTTGTGAACTGTTAGAAGCTTCCACAGTAGCATTTAAGGAGTAGTTGCTTTCCAAACAGTGGCACAAACAGATTGTCTTTTTTAATAGCCAAAATTTATGGTTTAGTGTACTGTAGTAATTCTCACTTAGCGTTCCCATTCCAGATGGCATTGTTGCATTTGGTAGATCTTGTAATTGTTTAAATTTTGCAAATGGTGGATATTCACCGCAAGGATATGTTAATTCTTCAAAAATACCGATTTTTGTACCAGACTGTCCACTTTGTTTTGATGTATTTTCAATAATGTAAGTAGAACCTGTAACAAGGTTCTCTTTTTGAATATTTTCCATTTATGTATTCACAATATTAATATTAGTACTATACAGGATTAGTTATTGTTCATAAAATTGTGTGTTTGTGATTAGTACTACACTTATCGGTATAGTACCGATCGGTGTATCACCGAAAAATTCAGTTGACCTCTGTACAATAGCGATCGGTGTTTCACCGAAAAATTCAGTTGAATTACTGATAAGTAAATTAATTAAGATATTATTAAATAGCAGTCTGTATATCAGCAGTATACCATAAATATAATGAGTGAACTAATGGACTTCTCAGGTATCTATACCCTACTTTACTTAACTTAGTAATTTACTATATATCACTATACTAGATGTATCACAGCCATCATCCCCAGTAAAGCAGGTTGTAACTAAAGTTAAAAAAGACGGCCCACTTGAAACTGTTAAAGTTTACGTATACTTGAATCACTTTGTTGTTAGTGGTATAACATATGTTTCAGTAATGTCTGGACTTTGTTTTGATATTGATGTGAAAGATGACAACTACTCTTCCAGTGATTTAATTGACGATTTTGTTTCTCGCTTCGAGTCTGTGCACAAGGCATACTTACCACCTCAAAGGGATGGAGGTAAAGATTACAGATCAATTTTTCTTGAAGGAGCAGGATACTTTAATACTGATAATTTGAAGCTTCTCACATATGCAAGATGTGTATCAACTAACCCAGAACAAGGGAACATGGATATTACTAAACTTAAAGTTAACAATGATGTTGTAAACAGAAGATACCCTGTGTACTTTATTAAGGTCGGAAATTTGCTTAACTCAAATGAAAGTGAGCATAGTAGAGATCTATCTGATAAGATGCAAGACCTAATCAACCTACTCAATGCAAAGCAGTTTAAGTTTTCAGCTAAAGGAGACTTGGGCAAAAAGTTAATCAACTACGAAGTTCTTGAAACCAAACTTGACTTAACAAACTGGCCTACTTCAAAAGAGTATAAGCAAATGAGACTTTTACTTGCATGTTCTCATGCTATCAAGCAAAAGGAGTACAAAAGAGGTTCACTAACATCACCACTTAAGTCGTCTCAAGATGGTGATGACAATCATGATGATGTAGTAGTCCCGATTGCAGTGTTTAGTAGAAAAGCTGCGAGCGCTGTACAGGTTGCTACATCTTTGTCAACAACTGATACATCAGTTGATACTACTGACAACAGTGTAAAGTTATCTGAGACTACAAGTACAAAAGGGTCTCCTGCTACTGATGCAAGTGGAGGTACAACTCCAGCCCCTAAAAGGGTAAAAAAAGTTGCTTAGTCATCTTTACTAATCAAACTATGTTTTACTATCAGTGTAGTAGTAGTTGTTGTAAGTAGAAAATTTTTTAATTTTATAAGCAAGGTTAACGTATATGCACTACTTAACTTGAAGTCCCTACACTTACATGATGTAGGTGTAGTTGTTTGTACGATACAGGTAGTAGGCAGTGGTATATCCGTGTAGTCAGTATCGGGTGAAGTGGTAGTTTCGGTGTAACACCGATCGGTGTGATACCGATATCTGCTAAAACTTTACGAGTAGGTTAGTAACTAAACTAGGTACTGTAACGACATAACAAGTAAATGACGAGTGGTTACCCTGGAAGCAGCTGTGATAGTCGTACTGACAGTAGCGTTGATCGTAACTTTGGTAAAACAAACTCTACAGTTGGAAACCACGCACCACGATCTGTTGACTACTCAAGATGGAAAAGACTGTTAGAAGTTGTTAGTAGTGAAGGTACTCCTCATACTTTTATTACTCTAACAAGTGGTAGTTCCTGGAGTGATGTACTTGAGACGATTGAGTACCAGAAACGTAGTCAGCAGTGTTCGGTACAAACAACAGTTGACTTTCACAAACGTATGGAAACTTTGCTGCATAACATAAAAGGTTGTAGTTAACTTCATAGAGAAAGTAGTATTTTTTAAATTTTACACTATAAAGTAAGTAAAAACACAGTACTGTACGTTTAGTCTACATCTTGGATTATCGGTTGTATACTATCCACATCACAACAGGGTTGTGTGCTACTACTTGCAGTGTCATCACTGCTGTAACTTTTGCCATCACTATCGTAGTAGTCATAGTCATAGTTTGTATCAGTATCAAACTCACTTTCACTATCACTTACATCAGTGTCTTTATCACTAACACTGTTAGTACACTCGCTGTAGCGGTTCTCATCAGTTTTACTACTTGTGAGTAGTTGGATACAACACTGGTGATTAGAAGAGTACCCAGATACTACACCAATGTAAGTTCTGCCTTCAATATGTAAGTAGTTCGTACTACATACACTTTTCGACTGTTCACTGTTAGATGCTACTGACATGGTGCACTTTATATGTATATATATGGCGACTTTACTTGTTGGGTCTAGAGACTGATAACGACTAATTTAAATATACTTGTATCCACAAATTAACTTCTATACAGTTGGTAGTATACCTACAACACCGATAGTGATCAGTTCGGTGTTACACCGACAGATTCGGTACTACACCGACAAATTCGGTGTTACACCGATAAATTTGGTGCTATACTTTGATATTTAGAAGTATTATAAAAAAAAAGATTGTTTAATACTACATTTTGAGTTATGAAGCTTCGAGCACCTAAAGTTGCAATACATACTAATAGTGATGCATTCTACTACAAGTATCACTTCAACCTTAAAAAAAGTAACATTGATGTTAATGGCGTAATAAAAATGTGTATTTGTATTGATAGTATTGAAGAACAGCATAAACATGAGTATGAGTTACGAAGTACCAAGGCACTATTTACATCTGAAGAGTTGAATAATATAGCAATTTTTAATCACTATGACACTGTAAGAAATTATATAGATATCGGTGATGTACTATATGCATTTCACTTTAGTAGTAGTGATGGTATAGATATTACTGAAAGTAGAGATAAGCCTTACTATGCACAGCAATTTTCTAGCATCGGGGAATTACTTAATGTAATTCTAGAACAAGGAACAACAGCAAAATTTACATTTGTACCACTAGACGTATATAAAATACTAATACAACCAGACTATAAAGAATCAAACTTTAAAGAATGTTCCACGTGTTCTTCATTGTGTGAGTTTAAAACTGTTCGTCAACAGTGGGATTATGAAAGACCATGCTTACACTGTAAGTATGTATTTTTGAAGAGTCAAACATCAGCATTTAGAAGTAAGTGTTGTGCAAATGGTAAGTTCGTAAGAAAAGAGCTTCCACAAGAGCTACTTTACTACTGTCGCTTTGATGATAATGATACATTTTTAAGAAATTCGTTTATTTATAATAATGCATTATCTTTTGGTTCATTAGGAGTTGATAAGTCATATGATTCAAGTCATATTAAAACACAAGGAGGATCTGTAACACTGCAAGGTAGGACATACCTACTACATAAAAGAGAAAATAATACAAAAGCACTTGTTTTTTATACTAATGGACTTCAGCATGGTAATGAACAAGATAGAATTTTAGAGGATTTAAAGAAAGTTGTTGGACCATATAATATGAATGGTAATAATACAGAAGACTGCAGCATACATGTTCGATTCCTTAATAAATTAAGACATGAACAGTACTATCAAAATAGTTTGGTAAAAGAGTATGCAACTATAGTTGAGAGCATGCAAAACTTAACTTACGAAGAACTTAAAGTTGATATTGCAAATACTCCTATTTCAATATATGATGTTAGTCATTATAGAACAAACGATAGAGGTGATCCATGTATGCATGTTATTTTAAAAAATTCAGGGAAAAGTCTTACTGTTAGTGCAACAGATCCTTACTACGAAACGGTAACTTTTCACTTATGTAGTTATATATACAAACACCAACTAATACTAATACTACTAGATTGCTTATCCTTTTTTATTTCCATATGGTGAAATGGGATACTGTAAAGGAAATAATCATCTAACCAATGATGAATCTGAGCTAAGTAAATACCAATATATGTGTTGTCAAATGTTAATGCCTGAAAAAGATATGTTCTACATAAATAAGATTACAGGTAAAAAAATATTTTGTAATAGACACAATGTATGGACTCAGTTGTCTCAGCACTACGTTGTCGACCAACTTAGTCGATTTATTGATACCAGACTACAACATCAACAACAACTGAATAGCACGTCATTCAAGACATGTAATAGTTGTGGTAATGATTCTGATAGTGATTCTGATGACTCATTTGAAGATACTGGAAATGGAAAATCAAGCAACACCAAGTCAATTCTTGGAGAATCTTTAACAGGATCTGCTCGGCACCTAAGAAAACTAGGTTTAAATGCAATGGAGATTGTTAACAATCATGATAAACCCCATATTTTTTTAACATTAACAAGTGATAGTAATTGGCCTGAAATTCTTGAAAAAATTGAGTCAAAACAAACAGCATTTAGCAGACCCGATATAACAACACAAGTATTCCATGAACGTACCGAAGCCTTGTTGCATAATTTAAGAAATGGTAAGTACTTCAAGTTTTCTATAGATATTGATCAGGCACAACAGTATACTACAGTAAGTGATCCTGAAAATGATGTTTACACGGGTAGTTATGAGAATAATAAGTTTAGTAACTTTGGGGTACTAGAGCAAGTTGTTCAAGATTGTAAAGTAATTTATACTGGTCACTGGAAAGGTGGTACTCGACATGGTAATGGTGAGTTAAATCAACCATACAATGTAAAATTTACAGGGGAATTTGAAAATAATATTCCCAGTGGGTTAGGAACTTTGCAAGTACAACGAAACTTTAATAGTTGTAGTAACTATAGAATAACTGATGGAAATTCAACAATGAGTGTAACAACAATTGAAGTTGAAGGGAAATCATATAACTTAGAAACTTATACTGGTGTATGGAAAGATGGCACACTATATATACGTGAAAACAGTGGAAAGACTTATCGCATTCAGTATGATGGAGTTACGTTTTATGGACATATTAACAGTGAAAATAAAGCCAATGGTGAAGGATGTTTACTATTTCCTGATGGTACTGAGTATAAGGGAATTTTTACTAATAATAAAATTGAAGTTACTAATAAAGTACAGTATGAAATGAGGGTAACAGAGTATCAGCATAGAGGACTACCTCATCTACACTATGTTGCAAGACTGACAAATATGCCAAAAGCTGAATGTATGTTGGTTCAGTGGATTAATCAAAATATTAGTACGAAAGGATTTCAGGACTTTGACAGTAATGATACAGTGTCCGATGAATATAAACTAAAGGAAATCATACGAGAAAAAATGCAACATAACTGTAGTAAAACTACTGACTGTAATCCTCGTGGTTGTCTCAAAGATGATGGAGTTACTTGTAGAAAGTTTTTTCATACAACAAGAGAGTCAACAACGGCATTTTTTGATAAAAGAGGATTTCCAAAGTATAAACGAGATAAGGAAGATTTAAAAATCGTACCATACAATCCGTTAATTTGTTTAGACTGGGAAGGGCATGCTAATCTTGAATTTACAGAGTGTTCGTATGCTATTGGGTACTTATATAAGTATATTTTTAAAGGGAATACAAAGGTTCAAGTGGCAGTCAGTGGAGGAAAGAATGATGAAATATCGTATTTTTTAAAAACAAGAAAAATTTGTTCTATGGATGCTGTTAATAGATTTCTTGGTTATCCAACATATCCAAAACCTAATCCTGCCGTTAAGACTATAAAGGTTAAACTGCCGTATCAAATGGATCTAATTCTTCATGAAAATAGGTTGTGTGACTTATTTGTATACTTTCAACGTCACTCTGATCTTCGAAACTTGACATACCAAGAGTTTTTTAAAAAGTATACATACATTAAAAAATCAAACAAAAAAAGAAAATTAGATGGTAGTAGTGCAGTTACAGAAGTTGAAAGAGAAGTAACAAGTCCTATTTTAAAAAGCACAAAGAAAGTCAAACTTGAGTTTACCATAGTAGAAAAGAAAAAAACTGATACCCTAATTAGACTTCAAGGACTATCATTAAAGAGTGGTGAAATTTGCTACTTAAGAATGCTTTTAAAACGCCGACCTGCTGTAAGTTATGACGATCTTCTTACTTTTAATGGTATAAAGTACTCAACATTTCAAGAGTCAGCGAAGCAACATGGGTACTTAAAAGATATGGAGTTTCTGAAGGAAGAGTTTTTGGAAATATTTAAAGGCTATACACAGCACTCAAAGAGACGAATGCATTATGCGATTTGGTTAGGTCAAGATTATCCAGTTAACTTTATGTTTAATGATGGAAAGTACTGTAACCCAAAAGAAAAGGACACAAGTACTGAAGGGTACTTTTACAAAGAAATGGTTTATGACTGGATTGTGCAAGGTTTCACTACAACTGAAATAAAGAATAAGTTTTTAGCTGAAATTGACAAACTACTGAACGATGTTGGTCTAAATAATACAATATTTGGACTTCCTAAACCAGTTACTTATAACTCAGAACTAGAGTATGAACAGTCAAAGTACAGTCGTGAAGAACAGGCTCAACTCTTTAAACAACTTGAAGCAGACTATCCTTGTAATAAGGATCAACAAAAATTCTTAGAATTTTTTCAAGAAAAATTCCACTACATTACGAGTAATGAAAGTGCAAAACCTATATTCATGTTTTTAACAGGATCTGGAGGAACAGGAAAATCATGTGTACTTGAAAAAGTAGCTGCACTTGTACGATCCGAAGGCTACATATGTAAAGTTTCAGCTGCTACTGCTCTTGCAGCAAGTATATACAGTGATGCTACCACATTTCATTCACTCGCAAGAATCCCAGTTATAGAAGAGTGTGACAAAGATTTAGACTACTCCATAAAACTTAACTTATCAGATGAACGAAGAGACTTACTACTAGCAGCAAAAGTCATAATTATAGATGAAGCATTCTTTAGTAACCGAGAAACTTTGGAAGCATTTTATTACAGTGACAAACTTGATGGCTTAAGAGGAAAAATAATTCTATTAGCAGGAGATAGAAAACAGTTTCTTCCAGTAGCTGAAGGTGGCAATAAGTATGATCAGATAGCTATATGCCTTTCATCATCCGAAGTATGGAAGTTAGTGAAAAAAAATATTTTCCAACTAACTGAAAATATGAGACTAACAAGATCGAGTAATATGAGTCCTGAAGAGTTAGATGATCAAATATTCTATGCAAAAATTTTAGAAGACATTGGTAATCAAAAATCAGATAATATTGAAGCATTCAAAGACGAAAAGTGTAGTGATGATGAACAAATATATAAACTAAAGTGTACTAATCAGTTTGTTATTGATACGTTGGAAGAAACTGAAGAAGTACTAGATTTAGGACTATGTTGGTTATTTGAAAATGGTTTTAATGAAAATGCAGTTATATCATCAGCTGTTATTGTTGGTACTAATAATTTAGTCAATATGTGGAATAAAAGAATTCAAAAGTTGAATACAAAAGAAGAAAAACTATATCACTCAAATGACTATCTTGCTGATATAGATGATGATAATGGTCATATTAAAGCAATGCTATCAACAAAAGTCTTAAATAGTAGAAATCATTCATCTGCTCCTCCTCACGAACTAAAACTAAAAATTGGTGACGTTTGTATTTTGACAAGGTACTATACTACTCGAATTTACTTCACCTTAATATACATTATTTAATAATTTATCTATAGAAATATATGTCAAGAGTATGGATTTGTTAATAATGCAAGAGTGGTTATCAAAGAATTCCGAACAAATTCTATACGAGTTGAAACTCTTGATAAAAAGCAAAAACAAATATCACTACCAAGAATAAAGTTTAGATTTCGAGCTGCTTATGGACAGTCGTATACGATGGTAAGAGTACAATTTCCATTAAAATTAGGTATTATTTCTTAAATGAATGAATACACTTTAATCTAACCCATCAATAACAATAGCCTATGCATTTACTGTTCATAAAGTTCAAGGACAAACAATTGACAAATTACTATTTGATGTAAGAGAAAATGTATTTACACACGGAGGTTTGTATGTTGCATTATCTAGGGTTCGTAAATTTTCTAATATTGCTTTTATATTGAATAAAGAAAGTGTATCAACAGATAAGAATCATATACTTCTTAAAAATATTGTATATAAAGAAATTTTTAATTAACTGTACAGTATAAAATAAATATAAATGATATTAAACCTACTTAGTGTTTAAATTCGTAACTCAGTAACAAGTGAAAGATCAGGAACATTATCAATTGTAAATCCACGTTTTTGATACTTTAAGCATCTAATAATGGTTGCTGTTAAAGCTCTGTACCATGTTGACAAGGTAATTGCGTTTACTGTAACTGCGTCACTAATTGCAATCTTAGTTTGTACAAATGGTGTCACACTGCCCTTTTTTGTAACAATACCTATAAAGTCGTATGTATACAAATTAATACCATCATAAAAGTTTTTCAAGAATGTTAGATCATAAGTTGAAACTACAAACTTACCAAATTCAAAAGTTGAGAGTGCTGTAGCAGGTTGACGAACAGTAATAACTTGAATCTTTTTTCTTGCATTATTTTCGTAGTTACTGACAGATATAATATTTGAATTGAAACGATATGATACTTCTGATGAGAAAAAGTGTGAGTCTGTCATCTCTGGCAATGGATCTTCGTTACATAACTTGTATCCGGATGTAATAATTACATCAAGTAAAGAAGAACAATCTGTATTTTCCGCAATATACAAATCACAATCTGACTCTGTAAGTACACTATCCATACCACCATAAAATGATTGTGCCACTAATGAACCTGCTACTACTGCACCACATGATATAATAGCCTCCGTAAACTTATCAGTATTGAGCATAAAGCACTTGTTCAAAATCTGACTCAAATTTAAAATTGCAATATTTGTCATTGTTTTAATACTATAGTGTTCAAGTAGACTTTTACTAACACTCCTAATAGAATTAATATCATCTATATTTGTTATATAAGCATTTAAAACAACAGATGGAATATCGTACTGTACAAAGTTGATATTGCTATGGTACCCAGTCGTCATGACTTCTGATGCCTCTAGACTTTGAGGATAACTTTTCTTATCTTGTGGTATAGTACCATCATGATTCAAATCTTTATAAGACTCCAAGATGCTACTACTTATTGCACTGGCTAAGTCAGCATCTTCCTCACGTTGGACCAAGTCTTCACCAATTCGACCTCCTGTACCAAGAAAATGTAATCTTGTTAGAATAGTTGTTTCACTATTGGCAGCTACCGTTTCTGTTCTTGTTTGCGGTGTACATACATCTGCGTAGACTACAGAGTGAGATACACAGCTATCACTTGAATTTCTTAATAATTGACAGTCTCTTTGTTGTACTAAATATGCAAGGTATATTTCTCTGTATATAATATGAAACCAACTATTTCTTATAAAGTTACCAATAGTACGGATTTTATCCACAAAAAATATTCTTGGTGACGATAAGGTAGTTATCGACTCAATTTTGCAAAGTAACTTAATAATAGGTAATAAGTTTTCAAGAGCTTTCTTTACAATGATCGCATCAATTATATACATATCAATTACTTTCTGTACTAACAATAGTAACTCATTAGTAAGAAAGGATTGATAAATTCTTTTGAAGGTAGTTATATTACTACATGATTCATCCATATGTTTAAACATAATCTCATTTGATTTTCTTTGTAAACTGTAATTGATAGACCGTACATGACTTTCTTCTTCAAGATTAGCAGATGTTGTCCATTTAGAAATTAACAATTCAATAGATTCCGTAGAACAATCATTGCTGATAAGAATTTCATAATACATTAGTATAATATTAAAAAAATTCATTAAGTTTGTACCAACAACAAAAGTACCATTAATTATTTGAAACGCTGACATATTTTCACAATTTATAAAGTTTAATGTATAATTTTAACAGTGTGTACAATATGTGAACTTGTGATGTAGTACCGAAAATATCGGTGTAGCACCGAAAATATCGGTGTAGCACCGAAAATATCGGTGTCGTACCGAAGATATCAGTACTACACTAATCATCGGGAAACAGAACTTAGATCTTTTTTTGAGTTAAATACTGATTTAACATTAATTTTATAAATAAACTATTTTATATATATACAAAAATTTATTGCGAGTATAGTGTTCTGTTACATATATACATATAGAGTACCTGAGAGAATTAGTACCTAAAGTGCCAACATTTCAAGTAAGGAAAATGAGGGAACATTATCAATATGAAATCCTTGTTTTTGATACTTTATGCATCTTACTATAGTTGCTGTATATTCACGATACCAAGTGTATAAGGAGTCGTAACAGTCAAGTACGTCGTCATCAAGAGTGATTCTTTCTAATAGCTTAGAGTCAATACTGCCAGATTTTGTAATCACTCCAGGAAAGTCAAAAGTATATAAGGAATCACCATCAAAAAAGTTTTTTAAAAAACTTAACTCATATGTTGAAACAACATAACGTCCAAAGTTAAAAGTTGATAGTTCGCAAAATGGACGTACAGCAATTATTTGAATTACTCTTCTTTGTTTATTTTTGAAGGTAGTTACACTTACAATACTTGGACTAGAACGATCTGGTACATGATTTGAGTAGAAGTATTTTTCACGTAGTCCTTCTGAGAGTTCTTTATTATAAAGTTGATATCCAGCACTAAAGATTAGTTGATGTAGAACAGTAAGATCTCTACCTTCTTTATAGTATACATCTAAGTCAAAGTCTTTTAGTAATTCTGAAGGTCCACCATAAAATGACTGAGCAACTACGGATCCACCTATAATAGCATCACAAGATAACATAGCTGTTAAGAACTCATCAACATTTAGCATAAAAAAGTGTTGAATAATGTTTTTCAAGTTAAATACTGCAACTGATGCCATTGTTTTAGAGTTGTAGTGTGCACACAACTGTTTATCAACACTTCTGATGGATTGAATACTGTTTATATCTGTTATATAGTCATCTAGAATACACTTTGGAGAGCCATACATAAGAACATTAATATTAGGTCTCAAATCATTACTGCTAAGCATAATGTAGTTATTTGTTGATGTAGTTACTTCACTTCTACTGTAGTTAGTACTTGCTAACAATTTGCTGTCTCTTTGTTGAACTAAAAAAATTAGATAAGCTTCTCTGTAAATAACATCAAACAAGTTTGAGTCGAAGAATGTAGTAGTGTTTCTTAGCTTTCTTAGAAATGTTAATCTATTCCATGAATGAGTAGTTACTAAATCAATATCAGCAAGCAATTTCATAAGTGGTAAAAGATTTTGAAGCGTTTGTTTAATAAGTTGGCGATGAATGAAAAATCCATCAATTAATTTTTGCACTAACATAAGACATACATCTGTAATATAAGTTTCGTGGTATATTTCTTTAAATCTACTTAAAGTTCTACATGACTTATCACTCATTTTAAGATTTGTTAAATTTTGTTTTTCTACTAATGGATTGACATTATTACTTTTTGTCCAATTAAAAATTAAAAGATCAATTGTCTCTGTTGAAACTGAATTTTTCAATAACATTTCATATTTTTGTAGTATACTATAGATTAATGTTATAGCTTCATTATTAATAACAAAGTGATTATTAACAATATGAAAGAACATCATGATAAGTATATAGCACCACTACTCTGTTGATATGTTATATTAGTAATAGTAGTATGAAAGTATATGATATTTAAATATATATTTGTAGTTAGTTGTATAAAAGTATTTGAAGTTATAATTTTAATGATGTATCAATATGTGAACTTGTCGATATGGCACGGATCGGTGTAACACCGAACATTTCGGTACTACGCCGACCACTGTTTATATCAAAAAAAAATATACAAATGTTAGGTGAAGAAAGACATAGTAAAATGAGAATTAACGGAGTAACTACAAGTGAATCTTCCAAAGATCACCTAAAATCTATGGATTTACTTACTCCTTCAGTTTATGATGGTAATTACCGTCAAAGTAAGAACACTGAAAGTACAAAGAAAATCACATCTACACAAAGAAAAGATGAAATATTATCATTAGCAAATGTAGTGATAAAAAACACATCAAATGTACCAACAGTATCAGTCGAAAAAAGTGCTACCAGTACAGCGGTTGAAGATGCTAATAATCCTACTAAAGTGGTTCAATTCAACAATGCTAACAACAACACTGTCAAAAAATTAGTAATTGATTTATCTAACGATAGTGATGTTGGAGAAGAGTACTTTATTACAGAGCACCGTCCAAGTCAAGTAACTATTGATTTAACTAATGATGATAGTAACAGTGATAGCGACAGTAACAGTAAAAGAAAACGAACAGAAAAAAAAATTGTTACACCATGCAAAATTCGTAAACATCTATATAGTAAATTGGTGTCCCATACACTAGACTTTACTGAGGGTGATGAACTTTTAAATGTATAGACTTCAAAAACACTTTGGTTTTAGTTTATTTGTATCATCTTTTAAAATATAACTATATTTATAATAATTAAAAGCTTTGTTTAATCTAAGACTATACGTAACAAACTGCATCCATGTACTACACTTCACTCTTAGGGCCACTGGCAATTTGTTGTTGCCTTATTTATATGGTAACGTTTGGCTTAAAAGTTTGACCATAAATATGATCGAGATTGCGGATCAATGTATTTGATGATATAAAAGTAAAGTAGAAATATTATTTATTCATTTAAAGATTGATGTATAATTAATTAATTCTGTCATTAGATTTACATTCAGTTAAGTTTCTATGGTACTTATTAACACTATCTTTTTTTTTACCATATAAAATATATCTTCAGTAATATTTTCTTCATAACCACATAACTTTATGCTCTACAAATTGACAAAGTATCTTATAATACTATATTACAACTACTGTATCAATACTAGAGTCATAACTAATCGCTATACCACTTCTTCAGAATCAGTATCCTACGATTCTTGAGGCAATGACAATGATACTTCATGAAACAAAACCATATTATGATTATCTCATAGTACATTGTAAAAGTCATCATTTTGATCATAGAAGCCTTTGTAATGGCAAATCATTGCCAAATACTAAATACTATCATCTCTTTGAACTCTTCATGATACCAATAGTTATATAAACATTATATGTACATGTTGTATTTCATGAAATATATGTTAATTTGATGCAAGTGATGTCAAAACAATAAAAAATAAAACTTATTCTAATGATATTATTAGCTTACCATTTATTAATATTATAGTATATTATATTTTGCATAAATTTTGCATTTAATTATTACTTAACTAATATAATATAAGTTGAATGATACTGCTAACGTCACTACAAATGATTCGGCGGTTCACCGAAATGCGATGTAGTTTCAGTACAAATGATATCATTCAAGTAATGATGTCGACATCATTTGAGTGCTATAAATGTTACTTGAATGCTATATAAAAATTGTTATGTAGTCATTACTACTTTACTAAAATTTCTTATCAAACTACTATTAGATAAGCACGTAAGTATTAATATCATTATTAAAATGACAAACAATACTTTTACTGGTAGTAGTCATTGTAGTAATGTTAGTAATAATGGTAAACGTAGTAGTAATAGAAGTAGTAATGGTAGTCGTAGTAACAATAATGTTGGTAGTAATAAT
>Ga0114968_10001399_pt1 | contig 18513 bp, 14 predicted proteins | sample M_130807_EF_Meta_FD_87020 | JGI IMG/M metagenome (GOLD analysis project Ga0114968, IMG submission 87020) | Freshwater microbial communities from Lake Montjoie, Canada to study carbon cycling - M_130807_EF_MetaG | ecosystem: Environmental > Aquatic > Freshwater > Lake | place: Lake Montjoie...
GTATTGTCACCGGTTCCCGGTTGGGTATTTGATAATAATGGGTCTGCTCAAATCGGGGCTCAAAATTCATTAATAATTCCAGCCGGAACAACAGATTTTACAACACTAACTTTAACTCCAACCGTTTCAAGTTCCGGGTTAGCAAATTTTTCACAAATTAATATAAATCCACAAATAGATCAATCCGTCAATAATTACACAGCAGTTCAATCTTATGGATATGGAACAAGTGCTCCTAATAATTACAACGGGTTTTTATCTCAGCCACAATTTACTGGAATGGTGGATAATTTAACACATTTTAATATTGCTGGCAATCCCACTGCTAACAATTTAACTGGAATTAATTACACACCAACATCAGATTCTGGGTTTGAAATAGTAATGAATATTTCTCCCAGCGGAGACACTACTGATTTTAAAGGTGTTATGATTACGCCCAGTGGTGATTCTGATTTATTTAATGGTGTTATTGTTGCTCCGTCTGGATCGGGTGCAATTTTTAAGGGTTTAAATATATACGGCACTTCAACATATGACGATGTGACCGGTATTGAAATTAATCTTTCAAATATAACATCAACATCTAGAAAAAAAGGTATTACTGTTGAAGATGGTGTTATTCAACAAAATAATACTTCTTTAACAACAATATCTTCTTTACCGACATTAGTGGATTCTGCGAATTTATTCAGAAATGTGTTCACTGTAGAAGCTTCTGCTCCTATTAGTGGAACAGATATTATATTAAATAACATGTCGTGTGAATTGGTTATTGACGATAATTATTCACCGTCTCCTTTAAATCTAGGAATTAATTCCGCTGGGTTTGTAGGTCAAGTTTCGGTTGAAGCTGGCAAACAAGCTGATATTGTTTCAATGTCAACAGCTGGATTCGCTGTTCCGGCAACGAGCAACGGTGGTTTAATTGGGCAAGCGCACATGTATCGCACAACTGGTCCGCTTGATTTTGGTGGTGCCCTAACCATTAATGAAATGTATGGATTAAGAATAGAGGATGGTCTTTCTAATTTTACTTCGGGTGCAACTTGGGGTGTTTCCGTTGAGGATGCAAATGCCGAAAATTATTTAGCTAAATCTCTTGTTATTGGTGGAATAGATAAGACGACCACTTCCGATGAAATGGCATTGGAAATAGCCGATGCTAAAACAATTAAAGTTGGTTATGTTACAACAGCAGAAAGAACCGCATTAACTAATATAGCCGGTTCTATTGTGTATGACACGGATTTAAATAGATTTTTTGGAAATGACGGTAGTCAATGGATTCAATTAAATCTATCTCTTGGTGATTTAGACAGGGGTAGCCCCCTTTCCCTAACGCCCGCTGGTGCTCCGACCGATATAACTGGATTTTCTTTTTCATCATTGAATGTTAAAGGTTTTGAGGCGATTGTTTCAGTATCAAGAACTAGCCCAACTGATTTATATGCGGAGTATACATTAAAGGGCATCTATAAAGGATCTTCTTGGGAAATGAGCCAAGATTACATCGGGGACGATACTGGAATTGTATTTAATATAACAACAGCTGGACAAATTCAATATACACTAACTGCTGGTAATTCTGCTGATTTTACATTTAGAGCATCAACAGTTTAATTAACAACTATATAATAGGTGTTTATGGCAAACTTAAATAAAACAAAATTAGATGCTAGTCAATGTTTAGTTGATGCGTATGATGGGGTTGAGGAAGCTCAACGTGTTATTATTGCCGCTGCAACTGAATTTGGCATAGAGCTAAATGCAACAGATGGCGATAGTGTTTTAACCTATCCCGTTGTTTCAAATTCTTCATTAGCAACACCGCAAACATCAGCAACAGCAAACGGTACGGTGTTGATTACTATTCCTGGTGCAGATAAATATTCCAAATTTCAAGTTTACATGGAAGCATTAACTGGTGTATCATTAAGTGGTAAAATTTATGTTCAAGGTAGCCCGGACTCTGCTGGTGGTTTATGGGCAACTCTTGGGTCTGAAATAACTTCACCGGCAACCCCCGGAACGAGTTCATCTACACCAACAGAATTTATTGCAAAAAGACTTAGAATTGTCTCAAGCTCCGCTCCAACAGGCGGTAATGTTCAATATACTATAATTCTTAAAAGCTAATGGGTAAAATTCGTATCGGCGCTGGCGGCGCTAAATCAACACCTACTGTTTCAAAGGAACTCAAAATAGTTGAAGTTCCTAAAGAAATTATTAAAGAGGTTGAAAAAATTATTCATGTGCCAGTAGAAGTTATTAAAGAGGTAGAAAAAATTGTTGAAATTCCTGTTGAGAAAGTGGTTGAGAAATCAATTAAAGTTCCGGTTGAAAAGATTGTTGAGAAAGTGGTTAAGGAAATTGTTTATGTTGATAAACCCTTTCAAGTAATCAAAGAAGTAGAAAAAAGAGTAGAAGTACCAGTTGAAATTATTAAAGAAGTCGAAAAATTTATTGAAAAAGAAGTTATTAAAGGCGTTGTCCCAAAATGGGCAATGATGGTAATGGGTATTGAACTCATTGCTATTTTATTATTACTAATTAAATAGGAGTTAAAAATGGCACATTTAGTTATTGTTATTAATACAACAGACAGCATTGCTGAACTCAATGCAAAATTAGATCTAATTAACAGCGGAAATCCAGAAGAACATGTTGCTAAAGTTGCAAATTATATTGCTGCTTGTCAAGGTGGGACTGTTGATGCTTCCATTCAAGTAACCTCTCGTGGAACAGACCCAGCAGTTGCAACTCAAGGTGCTGGATCGCAACAACAAACTTTTGATTTAGCTTAATAGGTGATTTATGATGGAAGAAAAAGTTAAAAAAATGATGGAAAAAAAGAAGGCTCGTAAACTTAGCCCGGTTGAACAAAAGGCTAAGATGGGCGTTCTTAGTGAACTTAAAGACGACATGTCATCTGAAATGGGCGGAAGTCTAAAAGATATGATGGCTAAAAAAGTCTCAGTCATGGCTTCAAATAAGAAGGATCTTGAAAAAGGTCTTGATAAAGCAAAACAGCTAGTTGAACATATGCCAAACGGCGAAGAAGGTCATCTAGAAGACATGGAAGCCGAAGAAAGTGGCGAAGCTGGAATGGCGGAAGCTGCTGAAGATGTTGAATCTGAAATCGCTAAACTTGAGGAAAAACTTGCAAAGTTAAAAGCAATGAAGGGTGAATCCGAAGAAGAATCAGAAGATGAATCTGAGGAGGCATAATGGCTACTACTCCTTGGTATACTTCAGATAAACTGGTTGAGGCTGTTAAACGTAAAATAGCATTCCCAATAAGTCAGAATACCTTCACAGAAGATGATATTCTTGCTTTTGCTAATGAAGAAATGGCTATCAGTCAAGTTCCGGCTGTAATGCAATATCATGAGGAGTATTTTGTATACAGGGTTCAAGTGCCTCTTGTTACAAGCATAAGCCGTTATGCTATTCCTGATCGCGCAATCGGTATGAAACTGCGCGATCTTTTTTGGTCTGATTCTTCTGGAAATTACTTTGAAATGACCAGGATTTCTTCCGATGATAAAGCTTTTTTTCAACGTAATATCGGAGCAAACCAGGCTATTCATAAATTCTACATGGAAAACAACGACATTCTTTTAACTCCTAGTGTCGTTGGTGATCCATCTGGTAAATTGAATTTCTTTATTTTTCTCAGACCAAATCAACTTGTTAGAGATAGTAGAGCTAGATTATTTACAGCATTTACCCAAGATATAACAATTTCTAACCCCGTTTCGGTGGGTGATAAGTTTATTATATCTTTAAATAATCAAAGTAATACTCCTGTTGTTTATACATTTACAGCTGTGTCGGGGGTTCCTTCTTCAGTATTTGAATTTCAAACAACTGGGGTTGCTACGTCTACCGCGTCAAACCTTGGAACCGCGATTGCTTCGTCCGGAATTACAAACGTAACCACTGTTGTAGATAATGCGACGGTTGTAATAACATATAAAGATATAACAGCTTCTTTTGTTTCCGATCCTACTACCGCTGTTGATGGATTTTCAATCGAGAATTTAATCGGTTTTAAAATCAATACAACATATGAAGGATTGATTGACATTGGTGATTCTGTTGACTTCTTACAAACAAAACCAGGGCATAGAACATATGCTTACGATATTGTTGTTCAAGATGTTGGTAGTAGGGCAGAAGGATTAGAACAGATACATTATATCAAAGTGATAAAAACAGATCTTTATACTTACTATTCAAATGGATATAACTTCCAACCAGCAATTGCTAATATTCAAGTTGGTGATTATCTGTGTTTAGCAAATGAATGTATAATTCCGCAGATTCCACCAGATTTACATAATGCTTTAGCTGAACGTACCGCTGCGCGTATTTTAGCAGCAATCGGAGATGCGGAAGGTTTACAGGCTTCAAATGCCAAATTACAAGAAATAGAATCCCGACAAGGAACATTACTTGATGATCGTTCTGAGGGTACTCCGCAAAAAATTACAGCCCGCCATTCATTGTTAAGATATGGTAAAATGGGTACACGTAAACGAATGTAATTAAGAGGTTCAAATGGCTTCTTCTACTGTCAATCTCAAAGCGTTGGGATTAAATTTTTCTCCAAATGCATTAGAGTTGCCTCCTGGATCTCTAATTGAGGCCAATAATGTAATTATACGTCGTGATGATGTTATTGAATCAAGACGCGGATATAAACAATTTGGTGAAAGCACACCCACTAACGATCCAGTAAAACAATTAGCTATTTATCGAGAACGTATTTTAAAGCATTATTTTAATGGTGTTGATAATAAAATTGCATATCAAGATGGTGTTTTAAACAACGGGCAAGCAAATTTTACAGAGTTCTCTGGATCTTACTCAGAAGTTCAAACTGGATTAAGAATTAAATCAGTTCAAGCAAAAAACGGTAATTTTTATTTTACAACCAATGAAGGTATACAGAAAATCTCTGCTGCAAGCGCAGATGAATTTACATCAAATTCTAATTATATAAGACCCGCTGGTGGTGTAAAGGCTTTAGATTTACAAGCAAGATTAAATCTAACCGCGGGTGACACAAGTTCATTTTTAACTGAAAACAGCACAGTTGCTTATAAATTAGTTTGGGGAAAAATTGACGCTAATAACGTTGAGTTGCTTGGAACTCCGTCAGAAAGAGTTGTTGTTTACAATCCATTAAGATCTCTTCTTCAAATGGATTTTAATAGACTATTAGCAATTTTAGATAATTTAACAACTTCAAATAGTTTAATCAATAGTGGTGATTACTATTCTTTGTTGTCCGTTACAGTGGATACAGACGCAGCAGCATTAAGAACAAAAATGTTGGATCTTGCAACAAAAATAGATGAAGATTTATTGTTTGCAACCGATGTTGGTTCTGGAGCAGCGTATAACCCATTAAATATAAGTACAGTAACAGCTTCAAGTGGTATAATAACTATAAATTTTTCCGTTGGCACACCAGCGAATTATTTCCAAGAAGGTGATTTAATTAATCTTTCTGGATTCCAATCCAATAGTAAAGATATTGCTAATTTAAACGGCAATCAAGTTATAGCTTCTGTAAGTGCTGGTTCTATCACTGTGTTGGCTAGGGACTATAGCACAGCAAGTCCTGTTGGGATTAATGGAACAATTCAATCTTTTACTGCCGATGTTTCGGGTGTTGTAACTATAACAACAACGCAACCCCACGGATTAACCGATCAACAAAACATATCTTTACAAAATACCGGTGATAATGATTTAAATGGAACTCGGGTCGCTACTGTAAAATCTTCTACTGTTTTTACGGTGCAAGTAACATCGGGGACTGTTGCATCTGCTGGGTCGGTTGGTGTGTGGAATATTGTTATTGATGGTATTGCTTCTTCTAAAATAGAAAGCAATGAATATCGTTCAATAGAACAACCATCTGAAATTATTGAGCCTCGTGGAACAGGATCTGATTTATTTTCTTTACAAGCATATCTAGAAGCAATTATAACAAAATTAAAATCAGAATCAACTAATGTTATAAACAGTGCATACTCAACAACAATCGGTCTTTCTAATTTTTCATTAACAAAACGTGCGAGCGTAACCTTAGAATTTACAGTTCCCCATAATATAGACGACACATATTATTACAAGTTATATAGAACCGAAACTACACAAGTTAGTAGTTTTTTTGCTTCGGCATTAGAGGATATTTTACCGGCTGTTGACTACCGCCTTGCTCTTCAAAATTATTATGTACCTGCATTAAAAACAACAGAAAATACTTTAATTATTGAAGATACTGTTCCTGTTGAATTTTTAAATAGTGAAAATTTATATACAAACATAAATACATCGGCTGGGGAAGACGCAAAACCAAATGATTATCCGCCCTTTGCAAAAGATATTAATACTTTTAAGGGCTATACATTTTATTCAAATACAAAACTAAAACAATTAAAAAGTTTAGAAATGCTTGGCGTTGTTCGTTTAAAAAATGAATTAACTGCTGGTAGAACCCCGACTGTAATTATTTCAGATGGAACTTCTTATAATAATTGTAAGATTTCATTTGTCCGTGGAGTAAAACGGGTTGTTACAATTGCGGTTCCAGCAACTTCACCAACTTCACCTATTCCGGCTGCTGTAATACCAAATGTTAATTATTTTGATATTAATAGTGCAAATAATCAAACAAAATATCGTGTTTGGTTTGATTTAACTGGGTCTACCGCCGCTCCGGATGCTGGATCTAGGAAATTATTAAGAATATATATTCCATCAAATACACAAGATGGTGTTGGACAAAAGATTGCAAATTCACTTAATTCCTTAATTAATGATTTCTCATGCGCATATGACGCTGGAACAAATATTGTTACAATAAACTACGTTGTAGATGGTTCGGCAGACGCTATTAGTTTTGGTGCTGGGTTAATTGGTTTTAGTTCTAGTGTGATCACTGCTGGTGTTGGTGAAAGTGTTACAAATCGTCAGGCTGTTATTTCTAGCAATGATTTGCTTTTTTCATCGGTTGCTACCGAACAAGCAACAAAAAGTTTTATTCGTGTATTAAACAGAAATACAGCGGATCAATTAGAAAATCCTTCTGTTGGATTTGATACATATGCATATTATTCAAATACAAATCCTGGATTATTTTTATTAGAAGGTACTGTTTTCGTTGATAGTCCATTTTATTTAACCACTAATAATTCAGAAACTGGGATTTCATTTAGTCCAGACATTTCACCATTAAACGTTGCTCCGGTTGGGGCTGCTATAACAGATGCTGGTTCTGGTAAAACATTACTTAATTTTAATAGTTCTCATAATTTTTTAAATGGGCAAACTATTATTATTTCAAATAGCAATTCAACACCAAATATTGATGGTGTTTATGTTGTTGAATATATTAACAGTACACAATTAAAAATCACAACATCCTCACCAATCACAATAAACGGGACAATGTTTTCATATACAAAATCAACATTGGCTGAATTTTCTGATAATTATAAAAAGAAAAATAGAATATATTATTCTAAATATGAGCAACCTGACGCTGTTCCGGTTAATGTGTTAACTGGTAATTTTATTGATATTGGTTCAGAAGAAAAAGAAATTTTAAGAATATATCCACTAAGAGATTCTTTATTCATTTTTAAAGAAGATGGTTTATATCGTCTTTCTGCGGAAGTTGAGCCGTTTATTGTTGCGCTATTTGATAGTAGTTGCATTTTGTTGGCCCCTGATTCTGTTTCAGTCAGTCAAAATTTTGTTTACGGTTGGACAACTCAAGGTATTTCAACCATAAGTGAATCAGGTGTTGCTATTGTTTCACGACCAATTGATACTGAAATATTAAAAATTCAATCATCGAATTACACAAACTTTAGCACTGCTACTTTTGGTGTTGGATATGAATCAGATAATTCTTATTTGGTTTGGACTGTAAAAAATACAACAGATACTTATGCAACACAGGCATTTAGATATTCATCACTTACTGGTACTTGGACAAAGTACACCAAATCAAATAGCTGTGGTGTTTTAAATTCTGTGGACGATAGACTATATCTTGGTGTTCCGACTGAAGGATTTCTTGAACAAGAAAGAAAGTCTTTTGCGCGAGAAGATTATGCTGATTATGAATATGATTTTGGTATTTCTTCTATTGATTATAACAATGAAATATTAACATTATCTTCGGTTGATAATCTAAATGTTGGAGATGTTTTAACTCAGAGCCAAACTCTTACTATTTATGATTTTAATTCTTTATTAAAAAAATTAGATAATGACCCCGGCGTGGCTGATACTGATTATTATTCATCTTTAGTTGCCGTTGGTGGGGATGATTTAAGATTAAAAATACTTGATCTAGCAAATAAATTAGATTCTGATTCTGGTGTATCAACTACCGATTTTTATACCACGATACAATCCTTATCTGGATCAGTTGCGTCTGCAACATTAACTTCACCAACTATAATAACCTCAAATAATCATGGATTAATTAATGAGAGAATTATAAATATTGGTGGGGCAACTACATACCCAGACATTAATGGGAATTATCAAATTACGTATATTGACGCCAACACTTTTAGTATCCCGGTGTCTTTGACAACGTTTTCAACTGGGGGCAATTGGTCTACTGTAGATGATAATTTTGATGACATAGTTACTTGTTATAATAAAATAGTTGAAAAATTAAATAGCGATCCAAACATTGCATTTTCTAATTATCTTTATGTTTTAGGTAATTCGTTATTAGAAGCAGTTATCATTAATATTGATAGAATATTTAGAAAAGTAACACTCTCTAAAGTATTACCTCTAGTTGTCGGCCCCGTTACTGTTTATAATGCAATTCAATCTTCTGTTGTATATTCCCCTAGTTCGTTTGGTGATCCTTTATCTTTTAAACAAATAAGGGAGGCAACGGCAATGTTTGCTAATAAAGCATTCTCGTTAGCTTCTTTGAGTTTTTCTACTGATTTATTACCAGCATTTCAAGAAGTTGAGTTTTATGGAAGTGGGACGGGTTTGTTTGGTAATGATCCGTTTGGTGAAACCTTCTTTGGTGGGGGATCTAATTCTGCACCATTTAGAACTATTGTCCCAAGAGAATGTCAACGCTGTCGTTATTTAAACATTAAATTCACACATAGAACAGCAAGAGAACAATATGTTTTATTTGGTATAACTTTGACAGGAAAAACATTTAGCACAAGGGCCTATAGATAATGGCTAAATTACCTACACTTAGAAGATTATTTAAAACGGATTTTAAGCCGGAATATTCCGAGCTGGTTGAAAAATTAATTGTTTCTATTAACAATGGATTCGATAATCTTTATGATGCTTTAAATAATAAAATTACATTAAAGAACAATATTCTTTGCAATATTAAAGATTTTTCTGTTCAAGTAAATTCTTCAGGTATTCCTATAACAACTTTGAACTTAGCCGTGAATTTCAATAATAATATAAATGTTGTTACTGTTGGTAAAATAGATAATATAACAAACCCAACAAGCTATCCTAATGGTGGGGTTGTTGTTTCATGGGAACAATTAAGTCCTGGATTAATTAAAATTAAACACATCACGGGATTAAACGAAGGTCAAACCTATACGCTACGTGTTGTTATATATGGTGATGAGAATTAACAACTATAATAAGGTGAATTATGCCAATGCCCCCTGTTATAAACCCTTATGATCCAAGGAAAAAACCAATTAGCGGTGCCCCTTCGCAGCCACAACAAGGGTCTATTTCTACGCACGACAAAAAACCGGAGCAAGCTGCGTCACAAGCTGTTCAAAGCAATTTACCCTCAATGCAACAAGGACAACAACAAGTTGCTCCTGCTGGTCAACCCCAAATGCAACAAGCTCCAGCCGTTGCCGGTCAACCAGCACCACAAGTTGCCCCACCTAAACCCGAACAAAGAAGACAAAATTTACCAGTAACATATCAACAACAAGCTGGTGCTGTAGTTGATCCAAGATTTACACAAGCTCTTTCACAAAAATACACAGCTGAACTACAACAAAAACAACAAGCTTTTGAACAACAACAAGCTGAGTATCAAAAGCAATTACAACAAGCTCAGTCTGGAATTGGTGCTACTGCTGATGTTCAAAATCAATTATCTATTATAAATAACCCAACTTCTACCCCAGAACAAATTGCGGCAGCAACCGCTCAATATGAAAAATTAATGAGTGCTCAGGCACAGCAAGTAGAACAATCTGACGCATATAGAAGAGCACAGGCAGAATTAGCTGCATTAACTCAATTAAGTGGTCAAGGAATTGCACAAAAATATGGCGTTGGGAGTGGAGCCCTAACTCCTGATATTGGTTTTTCTTTAGCGTCTGATGGAAATTTACAACAAGGAATTTCTTTAGCACAAAAATACGCACAGCAAGCTGGTGAACAACAAAAAGCATCGCAACAACAAGAACTTTTAGGACAAGCAAAAGCAGAAGAATTAAAAGGTTTAGCTAAAACTGGGTCTGCTGCGGCTCAAAGTGAATTTTTACAGCAATTAAAACAAAAAGGCGAAGCCGAATCAAAAGAAAAAGACAAAGCTTTAGATGATTTAAAAAATGCAATATATCTTGGTAAACCAATAACAGATGATCAAATTAAAAATATTAAGAATAAATTGGGGATTACTGATAGAGAAATATCCGAAATGGGTAGAATTAATATTAGTCAAATAAAGGGTGTTTCTAGTGTTAAAGATTTAAAGGATTTAAGTGAGAAAGTTAAAGAATTAAAAGAATCTGATAAAAAGTTAACCCCCGAACAACAAAACCTTATATCTTTTTATGATTCAATGGAAGATACACTAAAAAGATCTTCGGATATATCAGGTGAGTATTCATCCGCTTCTAAAGAAGAATTAGCTAAAATAAATGCACTTAGAAAACTAACGGATGGAACCGAGCTAACAGAAGCTCAACAAAAAGATATTGGTAAAGCATACGATCCAACAAAAATAGCTTCCCTAGGATCTGCGCTTTCTGCTATTGGTGAGGGTGCTAATCAAACTTCTGAAACAAAAGCTGCTGTTGAAAAAATTAAGGGAATAGATAAATTTCTTCAAGGCGGAAAAGAATTTACTGGGTTAGACAAAATATCCAAAGATCTTGACGAACTTGCCAATGAGCCTGTAAAAGGTCACATAATGACCAATAATTATCAACAAAAGAAAGCAATGGACAGGGAAAGCCGAGCAAAAGAACAAAATGCTTTTGCTGATTACATGCATAAAATAGCCGCAACTGGTCCAGAAGGTCAAAAAATTATGGATAGAGCATATGGAATATTTAATTCTCAGGGTAGAAAAGACGCTTCTGGTGCAATTAAAAAGTTAATTGAAGAATTAAATAAAGAAAAATTACAACAAAGAAAAATACAAGACTCTTCAAGCACATTGATTACAAAGGGACTATCTAGATCAAAATGATAATACAACCAATAACAAAAGAAAATTATAACGTTTTGGTAGAATGGTGGAAGGGATATTCTTGGGAAGCAATACCCCAGGAATGTCTGCCTGAGATTGGTTTTATTGTTAATGATGTTGTTGCTGGATTTATTTATAAAACAGATTCTAATATTTGTTTAATGGAATGGATTATTGGAAATCCACAAGCGGATAAAGATTTAAGAAAAAAATCAATTAGTTTATTACTTAATCATCTTTGTGATATTGCAAAAAATATGGGATATAAGATGTGCTTCACCTATACAAAAAATACAAGCTTAATTGATAGTCTTGAACATAATGAGTTTCAAAAAACAGATGAACAAATGATTCATTTTTTGAGGAGTTTATAATTTATGGCAGTTGCTACTGGAACAGCTTTAGCATTGGGGATGGCAGGTGCGCAATTAGGTGGCGCTATTATTGGTAATATTAAATCTGGTAAAGACAGAAAGATTGCAGCCGAAGCGCAAAGAAAAGCGTTAGCTGAAATTGAAGCCATAGGTGCTGGCCCGGATCTAGCCAAACAAATAATGCTAAGACAATTTGAATCGGCTGGCGTTTTAACCCCAGAAGTCGAAAAGGCAATCGAGTTACAAATGCCAAAGGTGTCTCAAATAAAAGAAGACACTAGATTTAAAGATGCCCAAATGAAAGCTCTCCAGGCACTGCAACAAAGAGGTGCCACCGGCTTCACTCCAGAAGAAGCCTTGCAACTGAAACAAGAAAGAGCACAAGCCGAACGTAGTGCTGAAGCAAAAAGACAACAAATTATTGCTGGGATGAGGGCAAGAGGTGCGTTAGATTCGGGGGCTGGTATTGCTGCTCAATTACAGTCGGGAGAACAATTGGCTGCCCAACAAGCGGAGGCAGCTGACCGCGCCTCTGCCATGGCATCTCAAAGAGCATTACAGTCCATTACACAAGCTGGTAGTTTGGGTGGGCAAATCCGTGGTCAAGAATTTGACATTGCTCGTACTAAGGCTGCGGCTGAAGATGAAATGAGTCGTTTTAATGTGCAACAACAAATTGCACGTCAACAAAGAAATATTGAGCGTCAAATGAGTGCACAACAATTTAATTTACAACAGCAACAAGCAATCATGAATGCCAATATTCAACAAGCTAATGCAGAAGCATTACGTCAAAGACAAGCTCAACAACAGATGTATGAAAATCAAATGCGTATCGCTGGTATGAAGGCTGGAGCATATGGTGCTCAGGCGCAACAAGCACAACAACAAGCTGCACAAACACAACAAGCTTGGGCTCAGGGCGCGGGTGCTATTGCACAAGGATTGGGTGCTTACGGTCAATATGCAGCTGCCCAACCGTTACAGCAAGCACAGATTGATTATTATAAAGCAAACACTCCGGTGACCCAACCTCAACAAACCCCTTCTCCTCTTTATGGCGGTCGCACCGGTAATTATGGAATGCCTATTGATTAAGGTGACTTATGGCAAATTTTACACCCGAAGAATTAGAAAGATATAAAAAAATTCTTGACGAAGAAAATCAGCGTATAACCGAAGGAGTAGAAGCTGGTTTTCTTGAAAAACAAAAACAAGAACAATTTCCTGAATCCGTTGCAAAAGTACCTAGATATGATGTTGTAAAATTCGATGAATCGAATCCTCAACATAAAAGAGTAGGTAAGGTCATAGAAAATTTTAAAAAAGACCAAGATGAATTAGAGCGAGCACATTTTGCTGTTTACGGTGCGCTTCCTTATGAGGCTTCGCCGGAGTTTGCTAAATATAGAGTATCTGAATTGTTTCCAGAAAAATCTAATAAAGAAGTTGTAAAAAAACAACCTAACTTTGAATCAGCTATACAAAAAAAATCTGAGCCCGAAACCTCAGTTAATAAACCATTATCATCCCAAGATAGAAAAATTTTAGGATTACCTGAAGAAAAGGTAATGTCATTTTTACAATCAAAAAATAATGAAAATAAATTATTATCTGATGTTGCATCTCAACCTCAAAATGAAGATTATTTAAAATTACTACAAAAACAAAAGGAAGAAGAACAAAACAGACCAAAAGCCGGTCGATTGGTTTGGAATCCTGAAACTGGAACACAAGAGTTTGTAAAAACCGATAAGCCACAAATGAAAATTAGTGATTTGTGGAAAGGATCAACTCCAGAAGAACGTGCTTCTTCTCAATTTGAAAAATTAAACACATTGCGTGAATTTGATAAAAATAGAGATGAATCGGTTAAAAAAAGTTCACAATTACAACAATTAGAAGATATTATAAATCAAACAAAATTACCAGAAAGAGTTATTTCTTCTGAAGTTTCCAACAAACCTTTAGCAGAAGAACCTGCTAAAACACAATCTTCTTTAGTTAAAAAAGCAGCATCTATTCCAGTTGAACAACAAACGGGTGATGATAAAATTATAGAAGCTATTAAAAAAGAATCAGAAGCCCCTAAAAAAGAAGCAACTGATTTTACTTCATTGTTAGAGCAAGCCAAAGCTGCCCGTGATAAACAACAATTGATGGCTGGGCTTGGACGAGCTGGAGAAACTCTTAGTAGTGCTGTTACTGGTATGGTTAAGGGTGGAGTTGTAACAAAACCCACTGGCACGGACTTTTATAAAGACTTAGCTAAACAAGCTGAACAAGGTATTGAGGATGTTGGAACTCAATACACTATGGAACAAAAACAAGAAGAGCGAGATCGTCTTGCTCGTAGAAGAGATCCTTCTAGTGAAGAATCGCAATTTGCTCGTGCTCTATTAAAAGATCAAGGTATTACTCTTCCAGAAACAGCAACAGCGGAGGCATTAGAAAAGTATGCCCCCCAACTCACAAATATTTTAAATCAACGTGAAGCACAGAAATACAGAACGTTTTTAGCACAACAAGCAAAAGAAGCTAGATTAGATAAAGATAAAGAAAAAGAGGCCGATGCAATTCGGGATTTGACTACTTCATATCGAAAAGAATTAAATACTGGTGAAATTGCAAAACTAGGAACGTTTGCTAGAAAAGCCGCTTCTGGTATTAAATTAATGGAAGCAGCAGCGAAAGATCCTAGTGGGTATAAAGATTTTGCTGCATCGTTTGCATTATTAAAAGCAACTCAAGGTGACGACTCTGTTATTCGTGAAGCTGAACTCAAATTAGGAATGAGTTTGGGTTCTGTTCCCGAAAAATTTAAAGCAAATGTTATTCGCTTTTTAACTGGTCAAATGCAAACTCCCGAAATGCGAAAACAAATGTTGGATTCAATGCGATTGCTTGCAGATAGAGCCCAGGCTCAATATATGGATGCGGCTGGTCCAGTTTTAAATTCTGCACGGAAAGAGGGTATTGATGTGAAAAATCTTTTAAGTGAAACATTTTTAGATCAACCAGAAAAACTATCTACTCAAGATTCAAAACCAAAAAAACAATTCCAACTACCTAAAAAATATTCTCCAGGAAGCAAAATTACAACTAAACAAGGGGTTTTTATTGTTGACCCTAGTGGCGACACTGCTACGGAGGAATAATGGAAATATTAAAACCAGAAGATATTTTATCTGTAGAAGAAATTAAACCTGAAGATATACTTTCCGTCCAAGAGCCCAAATCTACCTTAGAATCTCTTGGTGAATCTGCTTCTGATTTAGCAAGAGGTATTGTTTCTGGTCTTACTTTTGGTGGATTAGAAGAACTTACTGCTGCTGGTAAAGCTGCAATCAGTGATGAAAAAGAAGATTTTTCTGCTTTGTATAAACGCTATCTCGAAGCTGAAGAAGAAAAAGAAGGGGCTGCTCGTGAAAGAAGTCCCTATCTAACTGGAGCTGGGGAATTTGCTGGTTCTATTCTTCCTGGTTTCCTAACTGGTGGTGCAACTCTTGCTGCTTCTGGTGGTAGAGCTGCTGCTCAATTGGGCGGTCGTGAATTATTAAAAGCAGCTGGTAAAGGTTTGGCAACGGGAGCCGCAACAGGCGCTCTTGGTGGTGCTATTTCGGGTGGTTTAAGTAGTACCGAAGGTGGATTAATTGGTGCAACAGAAGAAGAAAAAGAGCAGTTATTAGAAGATATTAAATCCGGTGCTAAGTTTGGTGGAGTTTTTGGTGGTGCCTTTGGGGCTGGGGCGCCGCTGCTTGGTGCTGCGGTTAAAAAAGGAAAAGAAGCATTAAAAACAACTCTTCTTGGTCAACAAACTGAACGTGCTTATGAAAAAGGTCTTGCTGGGAAAGGATATATTACTGAACCAGAAGTAACGGCGCGTGTATCGGAACTTGGTTCAGATGTAAATAAACTTAAAACACAGTTTAAGGATTTTGAAGCTGCTGCTGCTCGTGAATTCAAAGACCCATTAGAAGCGGCATCAGAATTAGGTGAGTCTGTTCAATTAAATTATGGCATTGATCCAGAAACAGGAATGAGCGAACAAGCTAAAACTTTTTTTGAAAATGGTCAAAGAACAATAGCAAATCAAATAAATGAAGCAATTGAATTTGGTATTTCACCAAATGATGCATATGATCTAAGAAAAAGAATTAAAAAAATTGGAGAGCAAGATCCTAAATTATTGGATGTTTCTAGGGAACTTATAAAAGACTTAGACAATAATATTGAAGATGTTATCCAATCACCGAATGTACAAAAATATTTAGATGAAAATGGTTTACCTAAATCATATAAAGAAGGTTTAAAAACATACAGCAAGGGTCTTGAGGCAACAATTGAAAGTGTTACAGAAAAGGGTAAACCAGTTGATGCTAGAAGACGATTTTTTCATGACATTCCAGCTGAAGATGCAACTTTGTTTGAAAATATAGATAATTTAGTCGAACGTCTTTCTTTGCCTGGCTCTACAGCTCATGATGCTATTCGGACTGTTGAAAGTCAAGAAGGTGGTATTCGGGCTCTTTTAACAAAATTAGCAAAAGAAAAACCCGAAGAAATGGAACGAGTTGCAAAACGTCTTGGATATGATAGTGCAGAAGATTTAAAAAATAAATTAATTAAAAATGTAAAGGATGTTTCTGTAGATGCGTCCGTTTTAAGAGTTACTGGTGGAGAAAGACCTATTGAGCCCGGTGCTCCTACACCACCAACTTCTTTAACAACTGCTTTAGCAAGAAAGCCAATTGTTTCAACTGCAAACGTAATGGGACAAGCAGTTGGTGCTGTTCGTAAAGCGGCTCCGTACAAAGCGATAAAATCAGTTTATAATCTACCGGAGCAAGGTCTTTTAAAATTATCACAAAAATTATCGGAGTCTCCTGGTCTTGAAAAACTAGCAAAGAATCTTCAAGACGCAATACAAGCCGGAGATACTATTAAAAAGAATGCGATGTTGTTTGCAATCGCACAACGCCCAGATGCCAGAAATACCATAAATGAATTTATTGGTATTAGTGAGGAGGATTAATGGATGATAATAGAATATATGAAATTTTGGATAAAATAAGTGAAGATATTTCAGAATTAAAAATTACTTCGGCCAAGCAAGAAGAAAATATCAAAGAACATATCCGTAGAACAGAACTTGCTGAAGAAAATTTAACTATGCTTCGTCAAGAAATTGAACCCCTTAAACAACACGTTGTTGCAATTAATGGTGTTTTAAAGGTCATTGGAATCATCTCCGTAATTATTGGGTCTGCCGCCGGTTTCTTTCAAATTACCGATACTTTGATCCAATTTTTCAAGTAAATTTTCTTCCATACTTAAACGAATACTTTTTTTATTCATCAATAAATCATCGGTGCTAATGTGATTACCCGATGCTTTTGCTCGTGTTAGTATATCTCTATTTCTTGCATTATTTCTTCTATAGCAGTCTTTTTTCAATTCGTCTGTATTATGAAAATTTTTATTTAGATCCTCTGTGTTAAGACTAGCATTTACATATTCTTCTGTGAATTTATTAAGCCAGGCTTTTTCTTCATTGGTTAAATAATCAATGTAATCATAATCAATTAATTCATATCTTGTTTTTAGATTTAGTTCTGGTTTTAATGCTGGATATTTTGTTCTTGATCTTTTGCTTTTTACCATGAGTTTTTTCCCTTACCTGTTGCATAGCTATAAGTTTTTGTTTAGGGAGATGAACTTTAACGAATTCTTTATTTACTCCAAACCACATCATTCTACTCTCCGTGTTTCTTTTTGATTCAAAATGTATTTTACAAAAATTAAAGAAGCTAGTTTCGGATAGTAAACTTTTTCTTTTTTTGTTGTAACACCATTTATCATAAAAATGCATAAGAACATAGCTAGGAACCCATGCATTACCTTTTTCAATTTTATAAAAATCTAAAAAGGATTTAAAGTGTTTTTGCCAAAAGGGATATTTTGTCCTATCCAGTTTGTTTTTTTCAATATATTTTAACGTTTCTTTTTGTACTTGGATTGAGTTGGTATTTATTTTATAGTATTGTCTTGGTCCTATCGCATGTTTTATAAAATATTTTATTGCTTTAATACCAAACGAAATTTTATTTACTGGATTTTTAGACCAATTATAGTATAGCTCATAAATTGCGCTTTGTAAAACAAGCTGCTCGCCGGGCAATATGTTGAAATGTAAAATAAAAGAAAGAACATCGTCGGTTACTCCGGTAATGTTCTCTTCTTTATTATTTTCTACTATTTTTAATAAATCTTCTATTGACTGTTCATTTGGTAGTTGTTGCCTTGACGCCATAGATTCCCATCCCGACCGAAATAAAACCCAATCCAAACCAAATAATCTTTTCCCAGTTATTAACTGACCTTTGTTTTTGTAAAGAGTCTGCTAATTTATCATTTTGTTCCAGTAAAATTGATGTTTTCTTGTCGGAAAGAAATTCGTTCTTCTTGTATAGTTCTATTGATTTTTCATAAGATTCTGTCAATAGTTTATTTTTATATAAATCGTTGTATAATTCGGCTGCTTTTTGCTCAGGAAGAAGTAGCCCCGTATATGGCGCAGCTTTTCCTTGTGGCAAAACAATTGCGTCTTGTGCCAAAGAATTATTTATTGTCATCACGATTATTAATGTA
>Ga0114968_10001400_pt1 | contig 18508 bp, 20 predicted proteins | sample M_130807_EF_Meta_FD_87020 | JGI IMG/M metagenome (GOLD analysis project Ga0114968, IMG submission 87020) | Freshwater microbial communities from Lake Montjoie, Canada to study carbon cycling - M_130807_EF_MetaG | ecosystem: Environmental > Aquatic > Freshwater > Lake | place: Lake Montjoie...
AAAAAGCTCATAGACATTTTTAAAAATAGTAACATAAAAAAATATCTAGAATTATGCAAGTATAGCGGTTTTAATTCCAGAATTGTTTTAGAAAATATAGCGTATAATCTAAATGAAGTGGAATCAGAAGATGATTTAGAAATAAAAATAGTTTCAACTATAAAAGAACCTATTGTAAAAAATACAGAAATAGATATAAAAAAATATACTTGCGAGTGTGGCTCCATAATAAATAAAAATGGAAAGACTAAACACGAACAATCTTTAAAGCATAAAAAATTTATTGAAAATAAATAATTTTAACCGATTTTTCGTATATAAAATAAAAAAAATTGATTTTTATTTTTTATTTTATAAAAAATTTTATATCAAACATACATTATGGTTAATCAAGATACTTTAAATGAAGAGATTACTTTTGAGATTGCTCAAGAAACTATTTTTGAAGATATTAAAAACAAATATTTAAGTGCTAATTGGGATAACTCTTGTAACATAGATTATAATACCTATTCCTATAAATTTTCAAACACTATGGAGCTTGACATTTATAGTAGAATTTATCCAAAAAAAATTGTTAGTCAAGTAGTGTTCAATACTGAAACTATTCTTCATAAAAATTTTCTTTTAGATAAAGATGAAACTATAGATGACAAAATAAAAGAGTTTATTGAGTTTCTTTACAATCTTAAATTTAATTATACATATAGCAAGATTGTCGATACTCTCATACCAAATGATTTCTTTAAGAAAGAGGAGAAAAAAACTATTGCTAAGTTATTTATTAAGCATGATTCCGTTGAAGATTGTTGTGTCTGCATGGAAAAAAATACTGTTATGACTAGATGCAAGCATAATGTGTGTAGAATTTGCTCACATAATCTAATTAAAAATAGTAAAAGTGAACATATACCTTGTCCAATATGTAGGAAATGTATCACAAATATTCATCTTTCGGATGAAGAAAGTAATAACGCGTACTCAGATGAAGACTAATAAATTTATATTACGAATATTATCATACTACATATTAGTATGATAATAAAATGTGTTATTTTATTTTGATTTAAAATATAATTTGAATAAATAAAATAATGATGATGGATATTAACAAAGAAACTATAAGTAGGTTAAAATTTATAGGAAAAATACAAATTGGAGATAAGGTAAATCTTAGATATATGTATATTCAACCGGATGGTTTAATTACACAAATCTCCCGTTCTTTATTACAAGATAATAGGGCTAAAACTTTGTCATTCTTACAAGATACCATAAATAAAACTTTCGAAATACTTAAATGTTACGAAAGAACGAAAAAAAATGCAGATAAAATAATGTGTATAAATCTTGTTAATGACCTTAAAAATTCAAAAAATGGATTGAACAATTTAAAAGAGACATATGCCATGGATGTAAAATTTATATGTGATTTAGATACTTTGTTGCAAACTATTGATGCAAAATTAACAGAGTTAGATAAAGCGCCATTTTCTCCTATATTACATTCTTTAAATACCACTACCTTTCCACCTATGGATAATCTTCCTCCGCCACCTTTTTTCTCTTTTAATTCAAAAAGCAGTAATGAAGATGATTTAATAGAAGGAGATGAACTTTAAAATTCTTGTTTGTCGATAAAATATAAATATTTAAATGCTTGTAGTTGTACTATGACATCGCTTACATCGTCAGATTTTTTCATCGATGTTAATTCACTTAATGTATCAAAATCTTCTCTCTCGGCTAAAATAGTACTTGCTTCATCAATAGCCCACTTTTTTCTAATCGATTTATCTACTGCTTTATAACTTGTTTTTCCTGTTTTTGTAGTTTTTTTTAATTTTTCAGCGCCAAGTACTTGTGTTTTATAATAGCTTGGAAATTCAATAACTTCTTTAAATCTTCCATACTTAAAAAGAAAATAAGATTCACAATGTTGTCCTAATTTTAGCGCCATAGTATTCACTTTTTTTCCAAAACTCATCTGTTGTTCTACTATAACATAAGATACATTATCAAAATATTGAGAATATTCATCCAACACACCTATTAAATTATGGCATAATTCAATATCAAAATACTTATTTTTATTGGTACCCGTAGTTAAATCTACATTCTTTAATAAAATTTTTTTACCATTCATGTAGACTGAATCCAATATTTTTCTAAATTCAGGTGTACATGTCCCATCTAAGTTATATCTTTTTAATTTTGAAATATTTTTAACTTCATTTAAATCTTTTAAGTTTATTTCCTCTATGTAGAATGCAAAATTTTTTTTACCTATATCAAAACTTGCTATCCATATAATATTATTTTCGTTATCACTCATTTATATTTATATTTTTTAAACTTTTATATAGGTTTAAAAAAATTATTATACACCCAATTTAGGGTCACAATAATCAAGAATAGGATCTTGTTGATTGTTTATAAAATCTGAAATCACTTTTGGTATATCTGCATCTTTAGGATAACTATTCTTATTATAATTTATAGACATATTGATATTACCCATTAAGCTTGTTAAAAATAAATATGATGTAGGTGTAATATTGTATTTAAGAGAAATATTATATATACAATCTGCAATTTGCTGAGTTTTATCTTTCCAAATATCGTTAAATTGAATTTCAAAAATATTTTCAAAACTTATTTTTGTTAAAGGTTGATATTTATCGAGATTTTGCAAAATAAAAAGAGCTATATTAATATTATTGTCAGAAGGAATTGATATTGGTTTAAAAGTTTTATTTTTCCAGTTTGTATCATTATAATAGCCAATATATTCTATATTCGAAAAATCTAAGAAAATAGTTTTATACTCATTGTAACTATATTTATCCATAATAGCTTCTTCTATATACTTATATGTATCGTCTTTAATCGGTTCTCTTTGAGGATCAGTATGTAATTGAAATAAATTTATGAAAAAATTTCTCAAATAACTATCCAATTCAATTATATTATCTTGTGTCCAAGTTGAAGTTGATGAAGGTAATACTGGCGGAGCTGGAGGATTTACTGGTCCGGGAGGAGGATTTACTGGTCTTGGCGGATTTATTGGCCTAGGAGGAGGATTTATTGGTCTTGGTGGATTTACTGGTGGTTGTTTATGCGGTTTTACTGGTTCTACAGGACTTGGTGGTGGATTTACCGGATGAGGATTTGAGGTATAATTTTGTATAATTAATACCACAGCATAAATTAAAAGGATAGTTAAGAGTCCTATTAAAATATTATATATAATCATTTATTATATATAATAAAATTTATTTTAATTTATAATTGTCCGCAATTTGTAATTACAATATTTTGATATGTATCTCCAGATTGTGTACCTAAACTTTCAATTTCTGTTACTATGTTCATTCCATTTATTACTCTTCCAAAAACTACATGCTTACCATTCAACCATGGAGTTGCTACAGTTGTTATAAAAAACTGACTACTATTTGTATTTTGTCCAGAATTTGCCATAGAAAGTAAACCTGCTCTATCATGTCTTAAAATAAAATTTTCATCGTTAAATGTTCTTCCATATATTGATATACCTCCTGTTCCATTATTATTTGTAATATCACCACTCTGTAACATAAAATTTGGAATAACACGATGAAACTTGCAGCCTTTATATGTTAATCCTCTATCACCTGCACATATAGAACGAAAATTTTCTGCGGTATTTGGAACAACATCTGTAAATAATTCTATTTGTATTCTTCCTACGTAATTATTGTTTATAGCAATATCTAAAAACACTTTTGAATTTGTCATTTTTATATATAAGTTTAACCTTTAAATTTTATTTTTAGCCAAAAGCCAAGAAGACGATTGTATTTTTTCTCCTAATCCGTCTACAAGTTTTATATTTAATTTTTCACATATAGTCTTTTCCGGTATTTTTTCATTTGTTTGATCTCCTGCATTTGTAAATATATTTGGACAGATACATTCCAAAGTTTTACAGACAGATTTATCTTCATCTATAGATAAAACAGCCATATCAACAACTTTTAAACTTCTGATTATTTTTAATCTTTCATTTTCGGGCATAAAACTTGAACCCTTCTTAAGAATAGCCTGTTTATCATTATTTACTATTACGACTAGTTTATTGCCTAACATTTTACTTTTTTCAAAATATTCTATATGACCTGCATGTAGGGGATTAAAATAACCGGAACAACAAACAATTACTTCTGACATTTTTTATTATATATATTATTTTATTTTTTTCGTTGAATATGTATATTAAAACGTTTTTCGGTATCTTTTATAGATGCTAATAAACTTGGTTTATTCCATAAAATCCATCTACTCCAAAATCCTGCTGTTTTTATACCTGATTTTGTCCAATTTTCTCGTGAACGATGACGATTTAAATATCTCAACATTCTTGCTTTATCTTTATGAACTTCATAGCTTTTATAAGGTGATGAACCAAAATGTATAGTTTTTTTACCTATAGTAACCATATATTTTTTATTTGGATTATTTGATTTTTGCAAAATAATTTTTTCTTTTGAAAAATTATCTTTACTTTTCGAACCTCTTTTTGAAGTTCTTCTTTTTGAAGTTCTTCTCTTAGATTTACTTTTAGCCATTTATTACATAAGATAAAATAAAAAATTTTAATTATCATTATATGTACAATAATCCTGAATTAGTTCGTAATTTTTATTGTATACACCCATTTTATGCGCTTCTTCTAATAATGCTTCTAACATTACATGAAACTTTTCTGTATGTCCTATTTCATCGCATAAGCAGTGACATATTTCATGAATAAGAACATGCAAAAGCATCATATCGTTGTAATATTCTCCATTTTCATCGCGTAAACACAAATAAATTTTATGTTTATTTATGGTATATGATTTATCTCCTCTATACAAGGATATTTCATTTAAAATGTTTTTTCTATTATTCAAAGGTTCGAGTACACCATAGTATATTTTTTCATCTGTAAATAATGGTTCAACTTTTTCTTTTAATACTTTTAATTTAGGATCGCTTTGTAGAGTAAATTCTTCAATTTGTGTAACTACTAACCACATAATCCCTCCAACTATTAATAGAAATAAAATGATATTATTTAATGTTGTTGGACTTAATTTCATTTATATTATATAATTTAAAATTAAAATTGAAAAAAAAAATTTAAATGCGTTTTAAAAAACAAAAAACAAAATGCAAGAAGAGTTTCGTTCTAGAGGATTAAATTCTTTAAAAAAAATTTTTAGTAAGGAGCAAAATATTATTACATTTGAAAAAAATATTTACCAAGCATCTTTAAAAGCAGTGAAAAAGTATGAAAAAGTTGAAGATGTTTATCTGTATAATATATATCAATTTATTAATGAGTATAAAAATACATGTAATATACAGGAAAAATTAAAAGAAATAAAGGACGAAAAAATACACTGGAAAAATATTTATTTTAACGATATGATAGACAGAGAAATAGAGCAAGATAATTTCTTAATTAGACCAATCGAAATAGAAGAAGGAGTGTTAGAATGTAAGTGTGGGTCTAAAAGAGTGTTTAGTTATCAAAAACAATGTAGAGGTGGAGATGAAAGTTCTACAACATTTGCGGAGTGTGTTGCATGTAAAACTAAATGGCAATATAGTGGATAAATTTTTAAACTTAATTTAAGTTTAAAAATATTTATGCTTCAATATTACTTAAAATTCTATCTATTTCAGATAGAACATAAGGGTTTCTATTTATAGTTTCTATAAGTTTTTTTGGTCCTTTTCCTGATTTTTCATACACATATACTTTATCATTTATATACTCGTAAATTTTCATGATACCATTTTTGCATTTTTCAAACATTATCGTATTTTTACCATCAACAGGTAGTTCTCCATAACAATTTACACCTCTCCAAATATAACCTTTATTAGCAGGCATATTTTTTAAGTTATCTAAAATAAAATTTGGAATACTATCTACTAGTTTAAAAAATCTATCTGTCTCTTTTTTTAAATGATTTTCCGATGGACCATCATATCTTCTTAACTGGTATTCATTATCTAAAATTTCCTTGTCTTGTATTTTTTTTTGTTCTGATTCTTCATTCTTTTTTGTTTGTTTTTCATTTGCTTTTTTAAGTTTAGATTGTCCTTCAAGTCTATTATTTACAAATTCTTTATCATAAAGCCCTAAACCAACATCGATATATTTTTTTTTTAGAATCTCTAACTTATTTTCATAATCCGTCTGAGATAAACTTAGTTTTTCTATTTGTTTTTTATTGAACTCAAAATTTGTTTGAGAATTACGTAGTCTATCGATAGTATCTTTATTTCTTTTTATAATATTTTCGGTTTGTTTAATCTCCGAATTAATATTATTTCTTGTTGAAATTCTAAAATTTTCCATTACTTTAGTTTATGTTTTTGATTTTACAAAACAATTAAAAATTTAAATCAATTTTATTTTTGCATATAATAAAATGAGTACTGATAATAAAGATTTTGATTTCAAAATTAATCCTTGTAAAGCTTGTAAAATTAAATGTCCAAATCCAGAGGATGTAAATTGTATAAATAATTGTTGTTATGAAACTCTTGGAGCATTTGAAGGTGCATGGTCTCTTAATCAGGTGAGAAATTTAGACGATGCTAAAAATTGTTACGATTGTGTTAGTCAAAGTATTGATTGTATGGGAAGGGATAGATGTGATTTAAGACTGACTGCAGCACCTTTTTTTAACCAAGCTCCCCATTACTTTCCAGAAATTTTTCAACAAACAAAAAATGTAGAGAAAGCAAAAAAAATATGTTATAACTATTGTTTGGATTGTAAATATACAAATACATGCATGCAAAATTGCGATACTGATTCAGATGCAATTGAGTCTTTTGACAAAAATAAATCTCAAAGCTCTGCTCCTAATACAAATAATGTATCAAATAAAAGAAGTTATAGAGAAACCAATCCAGTATCTTTTTATACTGGATTTATTATAGGTAGTGTTGTGTTTATATCAATAATACTTTTATTCATTAGAACCTTACTTTATGGTAACAAATTTTAGACGAAATTTTTTGTCTTTAAATTAAGATTTTTTATATCTTTAAATTAAGATATAAAAAATAATTTAGATTAGTTCTCTGCATAAAGGACATGATTTTCCTACAGATTCACAAAATCCACTTCCTATTTTAGAATACTTTATATTATTGTAGCATGGTCTACAAACGTTGTGGTCACAATCAGTTAGTACCTTATTTGGTTCCATGCATATACAGCATTCATCCATAAAAGTATTTTCACATAGCATGGAATATGCGTAAATAAGTTTTTCTTTTTGCTTTATTTTATATTCAGAATCTATTTCATCTAGACTTTTTGAATACACATATTCATCCCTAAAATTTTCAAATAAAAATGTTATAATTTCTTCTATGGTTTCAAATGAATCTGTATAATCTTCTTTATTGTTTAAATATACTCTATTATCTATATGATAATCAGATTTTTCATAATCTATTATGGTAAAATCGAAAACCAATTTATCCCAGTTTGGATGTTTTTTAATTTCGATATTTATTTTTAACTCATCGAAGATATAATCTTGTATAATAAATTGTTTTTTTTTGCAAGTTTTACTCTCATAATCTTCACAAATAATTTTTATAGCTTCTTCAGTGCTTATATTTTCCATTTTACTTTTTATTTTTTATTTTTTTATTACTTTCAAAAATTTAAATTCATTTTTTTAATAATGTTTGTATGTTTGTAGTTATAATCTCTTGAATATCATATTTGCTAAAAGGTTTGCATATGTCGTTTAAGTTTTTAAGTCCTGTAATATACTTTTTAAAGCCAGATACTTCAGTAGGATTTAAAACTTTTATCAACTTCATTTCTTTTAAGTAGATGAGTAGATATGAGATATAAATAATGCGGGCACAATGATTGTATAATTTATAATCATACAAATTTTCATAACTAAATATTAAGTACCTCTCTTCTAGAGCTTTTAGCTGACTTTGAAATAGTTTAATCGGATTTTCAATATAAATATTAGAATATGGCGTTTTATATTCATAAGGTTTGTAATGGTAAGATTGTTTAATACCTCCAAATTCAAGATCTTGATTTATAGACATTATAAATTCAATTATATGGTTTGTTATTTCATAAACTTTAGTTGTTACTTGAATTTTTATCATTTTTTGTTCAGGCAATAACACCCTTGATATTAATAAAGGACCGACATAGTCCTTCATATCCGCATTTTTAATATCATAAGATTCATTTATATTCTCTTTATTTGGAAGAGAAAATATAGAAGTATCGAAATATTTTTCAATATCTAAACATACTAAAAAAACTTCGTTAAATAACCATTCTGTATAATGATCATTAAGTTGTGTATAACCATCTTTTTCCATCATTACTAAATCAAAAATAATTTCTTCTTCATTTTTTATGGTAAATACAGGACTAAATATTTTTATATCTATATCTGACGTTGGATCGACTATATCATTTATAACAATACTTGATAATGAGTATATTTTTGAATATATTTCACATGCTGCTCCACCAAAGATATAATATGGAGAATCTAATAAGCTAGCTTTTCCATTCATATTTTTTTTTATTATAACTTCTTCGTCCTCTTCTTCCGTATGTATTATACACTCAGTATTACCTTTGTAATAATATTTATGCCAAGGAATTTCGGATATTTTATTTATTAGCATAAAACCAAGAGGATATATATTTTCTAACCATATATTACGTTCTTTGTCTTGAGTATACTTATATTTTAATGATGTACTCCTACTTTTATATTCTTTTTCCCCCTTCTTTTCAAAATTTTCATCTGAATCTATATCGCTCATTTTATTATAGTAAAATAAATTATTATTAATAAATAATACATTATATTTTTTTCAATTTTAAACTTAATAAAGTGTAAAATTAAGTTATATTTTTAAAGTTGTAATTCACTGGTGTAAATTTTTTTATAATACTTCTGCTGCTTCTGCTTCAGTATTTATTTTAGCCAAGAATGTTTGATGTGTTTTAGTTTTTTTATGAGCAGGTATTGATCTTAGACAAATAGATAAACCACATTCACATATAACTTTCGGATTTCGCGCTCGATCTTTAGCTCTTATTTCTTCAATATTTTTATTATAATATTCTTTGCGTTGTTTTAGTATGGCGTCCCTGTTTTCTTCTTGATATACTTTTTGTTTTCTCTGTATTTCCTCTTTATTTTCTTGATAATATTTTGCATCTCTTTCTTTGAATTCTTCTTTATGTTCTTGTCTATATATTTTTTTTTGTTCTTGAAGTCTTTCCTTATTCTCTTCTCTATAATCTTGAATATATAATTTCATTTTTTCCTTGTTATTTTCATGCCATTCTTTATTTTTTATAGTAATTTCTTCTTTATTTTCTTCGTAATGCTGTCTTTTATACTCTTTTATATATTCCTTATTGTCTTCATAATATTCTCGTTCATCATATACACTTTCAATAACAACATCTTTACCTATATCTTTAAACCATTCACACGCTTCATTCAAAATATTAGTAAAGAAAGAAATATCTTTGTTTTCTGGTAAGATAAATCTATCTCTATCTGCTCTTTCTCTATAATTATTAAGTTTATATAAAACGGATTTTTCGATTAAAGTCATTTGTGACGCATTATTACATTCTACATAATGAACAACATCATGTTCAGCCATTTTATTATATTGTGATAGTCTTTCTGTTAAACTTATAGCTTTTCCTACTATGTAAGTTCTATCTTGTATAAGGTATTTATTTGTAATAATATAAACACAATTTGATCCATATTCAATACGTTCCGATCTTTTTAATGTCTTTTTCTCTAAAAGTTTGACGCGATTAAATTGTCGAACATTTTCTTCCTGTAGCTTAAAATTTTCTTCTTCTATTCTCAACTTTTCTTCTTTATTATTAGTTAATTGTAATCTTAATTCATTTGTTTCTTCATCAATAGTTTCTTGTAATAGCTCTTCCAATTTGATATAATAATCATGTACCTCATCTGCCTTCTTTGTATCAGCCTTTAAACAAAATTTTTTAAAGGTATTAATATTAAGCATAATATTTTCTCTAGGTCTTCCCCCTAATAGGTTTTCCTCCGAACGGAGGAAAACTATTTTATAATCAATATCTTCGGTAAAAAATTTCTCAAGTAATCTCTTAGAATTGTCTTTTCTTGTAAATCCCAACCATTTCCATACATTATCGAAATCAATCACAAAATCATTCTTCTTATCATAATTTAAAAAGCAGTAAAAGCTAGCTACAAATAGCTACTGTTGATTATCATTAAAATTTTCCTTTATTTTAATTAAAAATTTATTTTCATAGTCCTTTGTAAGGCGAGTAATAGAATTTTTTTCTATTAAGTGAGCGATGTTTAAATTTTCCATTTTAGGTTTTTATAATATTTTATTATAAAAATCATTTCTTTAAATCTCATTTCTTAAATTTACACTTTTTTTAACACTAAAATTACCATTATTATTTTACTAGTGTTTATATTAAATTTAAACTTCAAAAGGGTCGACATAATCTGGATTATATCTATCATAATGAAATTGCCAGTATTCTTTGCACCCAAATTTAAAATCTTTTGGAAGATTTCTCGGCGCTTTGTACCAAAAAACGCAATCCCTCCAGTTATTTGATTGAGTAGCGTTATGAATATACATAGCAGTATAATCATCCGTTAGATTATCCAACAAAGTACAAAAAAGTTTAAAGTCTGGAATAACTCCTGCGTAATTACGCCATAAATTCTCCCTGTTTTTTAGGTTCGCTTCCCGCAATATGAAAACACCATCAAGATTGGTTCTTATTACGGGTTTAACATCCATACTGTATTGCAGGCTTAGTATATACCAACAGTTCCAGTGTCTGCCCTTCTTAAATATAGCATGTTGAAGCTTTGTATTGAAAATCTTTGGATCATCTGTACAATCATCAAGCAACATAACAGCCCATGGATTTTCTAAATGTTGCTTTGCAATTTTTTGTCTTTTGATAAAACTTTTAACTTGTTCTGGATCATAGTCATTAAATACAAAACTACTAGGCAATATTTGCTTATAAAAATTATTACTATCTTCGGAACCTGACATAGCCATAGCAACAGGATATATATGTCTTTTTGCGTAAAGTAAGCTCGCTATAAGTGTAGTCTTGCCAGTATTATGTACAACAGAAAAATCTTTCAATAAAAATCTATTATTACAATCTAATGTAAAACCGAAATATTCTCCATACTCTAATTTTTCAATTTTAAATCCGGAGACTAATACATCTTTATTTATTTTTCTATCTGTAGCTTTTTTTCGAAGTACTATACAAGGAATTTCGTTAATATTTCCACTTATAAAAGTTCTATAATATGTACCTACATGATTTGTACAACTTTTAAAACATTTACTTTTATATGCAGCAAAACCTAAAGATCTTGCAACGAAAATAATATCATCTAATAATTTTTCAGATTTTAAAGTTATATCGTATCCATTTCCTTTTGTATCGTAATAACCATCTGAATCTATAATTCCTGCTAATATTTCTAGTCTTATTTTTCTTGAATTAATTTTATAATCAAAAGGAATGTGTTTATTTTTTAATAAATTATTGTTTCTCAAAAAATTTAGAAATTTATTCTTAAAATGTTTTGGTCCATCAGTTTGAACAATTCTATATGTTATTGGATCCTGAGGTTTTTGTTTTAAGAATAATTTTAAATTCTCTAACTTATTTTCAAAATATTTTATTACTTCTTGTTCTATTGTAGTTATTGCTGCTGAATAAGAACTTCCGTCACCTAACCAATAACCCAACATATAAGGATCTAAATCAATATTTTTTTCTTGAAACGATACTGGTGCTCTAAACCATTTATATCTTTGTTGAAATGTTTTAGATTTATTTAAAAAATCCTTTAATGTTATATCTATTACATCTTCTTTTTTATGATTATTATATCCGGTACATTTAAGTGTTAAAATATGATTTTCATTTACAACTATACTTTCCCCTTTATTAGGAATAATTTTATACATAACATCGTAATTATTGCATAATTCTAAAACATTTCTTGGTGTCGAATCATCACCCATTACTTTCTCGCCTACTTTAACATCTTCAACATTTTTTGTTGTGCCATCATACATTAAAATTTTAGTTCCAGCTTGAAAACAACCCGGCTTCCCAATAACAATAGTTTTACTTGCCGAAGAATAAGGGTCTTTATAAGCTTCGTTTGAAGGATTTATTATATTGAGGTCTAACTCTTTAATCTTATATACTATAGTATCACTCATTTTTTAAATAAAAAGATATTTTTAAATTATAATTTAAAGTTAGAATATATATTTTATAATTTAAAATGGTAAAAATAGCTTTCTTTTCTGATCATTTAAATGAGAGAGGTACCTCTCAAGCAATATTCGATTATGCGCATTATAACGAAACTTTATTAGGTAATAAGAGCATAATAATAACACTAAAAGATAGTAGTTATCATGAAGATTTAGCTATAGATAAGTTTAAAAATAGGTTCGCACTATTTTTTTGCGATAAAATAGAAGATTGTCAAGATTTTTTGAAAGATTGTGACATATTTTATTGTATTAAGTACGGAAAAAATAATTATCGTTTACCTTTAAAAATCAAAAATGTAGTTCATTGTGTCTTTGATATGTCAGAACCACATGGAGACGTATATGCTGGTGTTTCAGAATCATTAGCAAAAAAATTCAATAATACTTTGTTTGTTCCTCATATGATTAGTTTAATTCCATCTGTAAATAAAGACGATAATTTAAGAACTATTTTAAATATACCAGAAAATGCAGTTGTATTTGGAAGACATGGAGGTCAAGATACATTTAATATTCAGTTTGTTATCGATGTAATAACTAATAATATAGTTCAAATGTATCCTAATATATATTTTGTGTTTGTAAATACACCTATTTTTATACATCATCCAAATGTAATATTTTTAAACAAAATAATGGCTAATGAAGAAAAAAATCAGTTTATAAACACATGTGATGCACATCTTGAATGTGGAACTTTAGGACATTCTTTTGGAATATCTATAGGTGAATTTTCAGTTAATAATAAACCTATTATAGCTTATGGAGGTGAAACATGGAATAATGCGCATAAAGATATTTTAGGAAATAAAGCAATCTATTTTTATGATAGCATAGACTTTTACAATATATTAAGTACATTTAATCCAATAGAATACAAAAATAAAGATTTAAATTGTTACAAGGAATATACACCAGAAAAAGTTATGAAAAAATTCAAGTCAGTATTTATAGATACAAAAACATCTACATAATAAAAATTTTTATTAAACTTGATTTAAGTTTAATAAAATTATTTAATTACTTTTTAAAAATGGCACAAAAAGCATCTTTTAAAACTTCAGGTTCAAAAAAAGGACTTTGTGAATTATAAAAATCTATACTCTTTATATCTTTATTTATTATTTCAGTTTCATTTGTAGTTATAAATTCCGAATTTATAATATTACCATTTTTCCATTCTCTAAATAATTCTCTAGTTTTTATTCCAGTATCATTATATGGTTGCCAATGTAAATTTTCGATAACATATATACCACCAGACTTTAAACATCTCCATAATTCCTTAAAAGAAATTTGTTGATGACTAGAATAATGACTTCCATCGTCTATTATAATATCATAATTATTTTCATGACATTTTTCCAAATCAATAGGATTAGATTGGTCACCTATGAATACTTTAATGTTATTTGACATAATATTATACTTTTGAAATTTAGGGTTAATATCAAACCCATATATATGCGCTTTTATACCAAAATATTCTCTCCACATATTTAGTGATGGTATATCATCTGTACATGTACTATTTAGTCCAATTTCTAAAAGATTAATTTCTTTATTATAATAAGGTGTAAGTATATTTTCATATGGTAAAGTATATAAATGTTTATGAAAAATTAAACTACCTTTATCTGATTTAAAAAAATCGGCTATTTGAGTTAGAGTATAATGTGTAGCATTATGTTTACAAGGTTGACTTCTTATATGATAACAAAATGTATTATTAGCTGCAAAAAATGTTATTAATTTTTCTGTATCTTGACCTGTATATTTAAAATTTTTTAAACTTAAAAATTTTATAAAATTTTCAAATGTATTTTTATATACCAAAGCATCCTCCAAATAGTAATTATTAATAGGTGCCCTTATAAATGTTCCTTTTTCTAATTTTATTAACGGACCTACTACATCGAAGTTACAAATTTCTATAACTCCACTATCGCATAAATTAAAAGTTAAACCTTCATAAACAGGAGCGCCTTTAGTTTTCTGGTAACTTGCTAAATGAACTCTTGGATATACTCCAAAAATTTCTTTATATAATTCTCTGCCTGAATTAAAAGAACCATGTAAATCAAAAATCAAGCATGTATCATGATTATAAATACTTCTTAAATAATTTTTATATTCATCATTAGGATTTTTATAAATTATTCTAGAGCATTCTAATCTTACACTTTTATATTTTGGGAAAAGAAACTCAAATAAAGGTTGAATAAGACAACCATCTCTTGTTGAAAATAAAATTGTATCTCTATTTTCTTTTTCAAGAATATCTCTAAGTACATGACACAATAAATATAAAATAGGTATGTTATAAACTACTTGATCATTGTATAAATTATATTCACGAGTATTTTTATCATAAGGATTCATATGTCTAAACTCCCTTATTAAAACCGCTAAATCAAACAAATTATTGTCTTTAAAAAATAATTCGGTTTTATTCCATGCATGAATATCTGTATGTTCAGCATTTATGCCATTTTTTTGTGCCATATTTACATCTGAATATATATTATCTCCTAAATGTATACCAAGAAAATATTCATTCTTTAGCCTTTTCCATATTTCGCCTGTATATTTTCCACCTGGAGTTGCATATAATTTTACTTTTTTATCAAAACCAATTGAGTTTAATATATGCATTATTTGCCTATCATTTAAGTACATATCAGAAATAAGAATATCGCCATCTTGTACTCTATTTACATTTGTAGTTATCAAATATGAATTATCGATCTCTGTTTGTATTTCAAAATTTTTCAATAAATTTTTAGTATTGTCATCAATACCAGTGATATTTTGAAATTTATCATAAATATCATCAAATGTACCATTTGATATACTTTGTGCAGAACATCTTATATTTTTAAAATTAGGATACGTAAGATTTTTTTCAATAATATTAAAAATATCTGTTGGATAAAAAGTTCTTCTTGCCAATAAAGTATCAAATACATCAAAAGAATTAGTATTAAGCTTAAATTCAGCATCCCAATTGTTAATTCTATGAAGTTTGTATCTGTTTTTCTCTAGAAGTTTTGTAATTTTATCCAGATAATCAAGTCTAGAAGTTCCTCCACCCCATTCTATAGTTATAAAATTTATTCTATATTTTGTAAAATCTAGACCTAATAAGGCGTCATAATCAGCACCTTCAATATCAATACTCATGTAATCTATAACTTCTGGTACATTATTCTCTTTAAATATATCGTTTAAGGTTTTTGAAGTTTTATTGTATGTTCTATACTCCCGAAATTGATTTATAAATGCATTATTACTTACGGGATTATCTTTTATTCTTATTAGCATACTATTTCCTTCTGGAATTTCATTTACAAGAGGAACCTGTAAAGTTTTTACTTCTCCAGAAATGCTATAAACACATTCATTAACTACATTACACTCTCTATTTTGTTTTAATTCCTCAAATAAATTATCATCAACTTCAACACATAAACCATTCCAATCATAATTTTTTTCTAGAACATAAGTATTTGAGAGATTAATACCATTATTAGCACCTATATCAACAAAATAGCCGTTTCTTTTATGATTAACAATATTCTCGATATAATATTTATCTTGACCAATTTGAGAGTAATATTTTATTGGATTTTCCATTTTTTAAATTTATAAGATGTATTTTTTTAAATTTACATTATCTCTAAGATTTTATTTCTAGTTTTTTGTTTTTGATATTTATTAACCATGAATTATAATACAATATTTTTAATTGTAAAAATTAACATAATCAGGGTTCTTTTTTATTATTTCTAAGTTTACTTGGATAGAATCGGTATTACAACATCTTGCCATTCCGTGTTTTTCCATACCAAAATCATCTACTAATTTTTTTATCCTATCATTTACTATACGTGCTTCATCTGAATCTTCTGTTTCATACCAAGGTATTTCTTTCCAATATTCTTTCATTTCAGTTAATTCAGATGCATGAATTATACTTATATTGTCATTTAAATATATATTTATAATATCCAATTTATAAAATCCTACTTCCCAAAATAAATATTTAGTATATTTTATGAGCGTGGATGTTAAATATGGTTCTATGTATTTATTGGTACTATTGATACAATATATATGATAATTTATATTTTTTTCTTCCCAAGTATTGTTATTTAAAAAATCTAGCAAGTCAGGTGTTGATATAAAATCTGCATCCCATTTAAATACCCAATGATATTTTCTTAAGTTTAAGCACCAATTTGAGTAATAAACGAAAGAATGAATAGAATCAACATCAGTTGCTAATAATTCATATCCTGCTCTAGATACTTTATTTTCGTACTTATATATTTTAATATTATTATTTTCCTTACTTAATCTTTCAGCTATTTCTTCTGACTTATCATCGCATAAATGTAATATAATAATTATTTCGTGCGGAATTTTAATAGAAAATAAACTGCGTATGCTCTGTTCAAGAGTTTTTTCTTCATTTCTTACTCTAACCATAAATGATATACCATCTAACTTAGACATTATTTTATTGTATTTAATATCCATTTAAATAATAATAAATTTTTAATAAAATGTCAAACTATTATGATGTACTAGGAATAAATAAAAATTCTTCTGAAGATGAGATTAAACATGCATATAGAAATCTAGCAAAAACTCATCATCCAGATAAAGGAGGTAGTAAAGAAAAATTTCAAGAAATACAAGAAGCATATGATACTTTATCTGATCAACAAAAAAAAACTGCATATGATAACCCTCCTAGTTCTCCGTTTGATAATATGTTTGGCGGTATGGGTGGTGGTTTTCCATTTAATATATTTCAAACGCATCAAATAAATAAAAGATCGGATCATCATTATAAATGCAGTATTAAGTTAGATGATGTCTTTACAGGTTTAAAGAAAACATTCAATCTAAAACGAACTTTTAAATGCAAAAATTGTCAAATAAATTGTAATTCATGTAATGGTAGCGGAAATCGTCCTCAAAGAATACAAATAGGACCAATAATACAAATACTTAATCAACCATGTAGTGGATGTAATTCTACGGGAAAAATAAGAGATACAAAAAATTGTGATGTGTGTATAAATAAAGGCACTATTGATGATGAAAAAACTATAGAGATTGTAATTCCAAAAGGTGTCGATAATAATTATAAATTCACGTATGAAGAATGGGGGGAACAAGCTGAAAAGGATAATGAAAAATCCGGAGATTTAATTATAACTATTGAAGTTCAAAATCATGAACATTTTGAAAGAAAAGGGCTGGATTTACACTATAAACAGAAATTAACCTTTAAAGAATCTATAATAGGAAAAAAAATAAGTATTCCATATTTTTCTAATTCAATAGAGATAGATATAAAAGAATACGGAATTATCAATCCTTTTAGAGATTATATTATTTTTCAAATGGGGCTTGAAAATTCGAAAGGTCAAAAAGGAAGTTTATATATTAAGTTTGAAATTGTCTATACAAATAAAATTTTAAATGATATAGAAATTGAAGAATTGAATAACTTATTGACAAAGATAAATATAGAATAATAATTTTTAAAGGCTTATAACCTTTAAAAATTTTTACGTATCCATATCGGACATAATTCTAGTATTTTTTTTCTTATAATCATAGGTGGAGGATATTTTTTTATAACACATAAAGATTTACAGGTATTCATAATATTTATTATTGTAAAATATATCTTTATATTTGTTTATTACGCTCCACAACTTAAACATTCTGTATCTTCGTTATTTTGCAAGTCCTCATTTTTCAATTTCTTTTCTACTTCTGGATCCATAGCAAAACGTTGAGCGCTTGTCGCTGATTTACTTCTTATATAATAGCTTCCGGTTTTTAAACCTAATTTCCAACCTAATAAATGTGCCATAGATAATTTTTTATATTCAGGTTTTTCAAAGAATAAATTAAGACTCTGACTTTGACATACAAATGCACCCCTGTCAGCACTCATTTCTATCAAACTCTTTTGAGGTATTTCCCAAACTGTTCTATAAATATCTTTAAAAGGAAAGTTTTTAATATTCTTTACACTTCCCTTGTCATATTGTAATCTATTTTT
>Ga0114968_10001401_pt1 | contig 18504 bp, 18 predicted proteins | sample M_130807_EF_Meta_FD_87020 | JGI IMG/M metagenome (GOLD analysis project Ga0114968, IMG submission 87020) | Freshwater microbial communities from Lake Montjoie, Canada to study carbon cycling - M_130807_EF_MetaG | ecosystem: Environmental > Aquatic > Freshwater > Lake | place: Lake Montjoie...
TCAACAAGCGTAGTTTTGCCCGAACCAACAGGGCCACCGATGCCAACACGCAAGGGATTTGTTTGAGTAGAAGCGTTCATCGTGCAATCCTAAAATAATGACAACTACGAAAAAATGATTTTGTGTACAGCATTCAACTTCTAAACAAACGACTGTATTGTGTTTCATGTCTAGCGCTTGCAACCGCAAGGCCAAAGGCCGCTGAGCCTGCATGCGAAGGGTCGGTTGAACGCGCGATCTCAGTGGCGCGCTCGACATCACCCTTTAAACGATGCAGCAGCGTCTGACCATCTATTTGCCCTAGCGGAATAATTTTGACCGCGGCGAGGGCTTGGTTTTCGACCCAACTCCACAAATAGGCCGTCAACGCCATCGTTTCATCCACCCCAGAGATCGAGGCCAAGGCGGCGTATGACGCGGGATAAGTCCACTGTTCAATCGACAACGCATTGAGCGCTGCGCCTTGAGGCCATTGTGCAAACAGCTTGGTCATCGAATGCCCCATCTGCACAGATTCAAGCCTGAACTCAGCGGTTTCGCGCAAAGCATAAAGCTCTTGATTGGCGGCAGCTAAAGCAGACCAATCTTGTTGCAATACCGCACGATGGCATGCTAACCACAGCGGCAACTCTTGCCGCGCCAGATTCAAGAGGAGTACGTCACGAATCCAGACGTAGGCTTGTTCAACCTGGGTCACCCAACGATCTTCAATCGCTTGTTCTAAACCTTGCGAGTAGGCAAAGCCACCGACGGGCAAGGCGGGACTTGCCAGATGTAGCGCGGCTAACAACGACTGGGTTTGAGAGAGACTCATTACGTCTTTGCGCGCGCGTGCGCGGCAATTGAGAGCTCTTCGCCAAGGTTACCCATGGCTTGATCGTGTTCTTCAGCACCACACTCATGAGCGTGCTGGTGATGATGATGCCCTCCGCCCTGCCCAGCGGCATAGGCTCCGCCCTCAGGGATAAAGGCATGTTGCACCACCGTTACCGTACCGCCCAAGCGCCTCACCATATCAGCAAGCACAGGATCAGGCTGGATCCACACAGCCTCGGTCGAGAGCATGGCTCGCACGTGGCGATTGGCCAGGTGATACACAATACGCACCAACTCAAACGGGTTGTTGGCCTGAATACAAAAGAGCTCTTCGACTGCAGCCTGCACCACCACGCGCTCGCCTTGATCGCCACACAAGACATCACCATGCTGCATGTGTTCAGTGCGCGGCAAGATCACGGCTACGGCACGACCATTGGGCAACATCGCAGCCAACCGCCAGCGCTGGCGATCTTCGAGCGTGAGTTCAAGCACAGGCCAAGGCTCTGGCCAGGCTGCGCTGTCGTTACGCAACTGTGGGTCATCATGCGCGCGACGCGCGTTCAACATGATTGCCATGCTATGCCCTCTCCAGCGCCACACAACAACGCACGGTCTGAACTGTCAATATCATCGCTACCATCCAATATAAAAAACATTTTCATCACCAAGGCGCAATCAAGTTCTTATCCGAATTTTTATCGGACAAGACACTTCGATCTTTCACAGGCCATCAAGTCGACAATCGCTCTTTCTAAAACAAAAAGTACCGCTGCGCCATCGGCAAAATCGTTGCAGGAGGGCAATCAAGCAAGACACCATCTGCGTAGACCTTGTAATTTTCAGGGCTTACAGTAATTTTGGGCGTTGCAGCATTGAGTTTCATATCCGCCTTAGTCAAACTACGAATGCCCTGCACTGCGGCAACATGACGCTTTAAACCTAACTCAGCTGGTAGGCCTTTGTGAATCGCAATCCCCGACATGAAAGTGATGCAGCTTGTTGCAATCGCACTTTGCGCGGCGCCAAACTGTGGCCTGAAATGCACGGGCTGCGGTGTAGGGATCGACGCATTGGGATCACCCATCGCGGCCATCGCAATCTGACCACCCTTAATTACGGTCGAAGGTTTGACACCAAAAAAGGCTGGGCGCCACAACACTAAATCGGCAAACTTACCCACTTCGATGGAACCGACCTCTTTATCCATCCCATGCGTGATCGCAGGATTGATCGTGTACTTGGCGATGTAACGCTTGATGCGCGCGTTGTCGCTGGTTGAGGGGTCAGAAAAACCTGCCTCGCTCATTGAGCCACGTTGCTCGCGCATTTTGTGCGCGGTCTGCCAGGTACGCATGATCACTTCGCCCACGCGCCCCATCGCCTGACTATCTGACGAGATCATCGAGAACGCGCCAATGTCATGCAAAATATCTTCGGCGGCAATGGTCTCGCGACGGATACGGCTTTCGGCAAACGCGATATCTTCGGCGATCGAGGCATCAAGGTGATGGCAGACCATCAACATATCAAGATGCTCATCTAGCGTGTTGATCGTAAACGGCCGTGTCGGATTGGTTGACGACGGCAATACGTTTGATTCGCCGCAAATGCGAATGATGTCAGGCGCATGACCACCCCCTGCACCCTCGGTATGGTACGTGTGTATCACACGCCCTTTAATCGCATCGATCGTTGCTTCAACAAAACCTGATTCGTTCAACGTATCAGTGTGAATCGCCACTTGGGTATCAGTTTCGTCAGCCACGCTTAAACAGTTATCGATAGCGGCTGGCGTACTGCCCCAATCTTCATGCAACTTTAAACCTACTGCTCCCGCTTCGATCTGCTCGTGCAAGGGGCCTGGCACTGAGACGTTACCCTTACCCAACAAACCAATATTGATGGGATAGGATTCCATCGCTTGCAGCATGCGCGCCAAATGCCAAGGGCCTGGTGTGACGGTGGTGGCAAAGGTGCCGGTAGCCGGGCCCGTACCGCCGCCAATCATGGTGGTCACGCCTGAACTCAACGCCTCTTCGATTTGTTGCGGGCAGATCAGATGAATATGGCTGTCAATGCCACCGGCCGTGACGATCATGCCTTCAGCGGCGATCACTTCAGTGGCGGGACCCACAACAATCGTGATACCCGGTTGGACATCTGGGTTACCTGCTTTGCCGATACCCGAAATGCGGCCATTTTTAATGCCGATATCGGCTTTGACGATACCCCAGTAGTCAATGATCAGCGCATTGGTCAGCACGGTATCCACGCAATCTTTACTCATGCGTTGCGACTGACCCATGCCATCACGAATCACCTTTCCTCCACCAAACTTAACTTCTTCGCCATAGATGGTGAAATCTTTTTCAACCATCGCAAACAAGGCCGTATCGGCCAGTCGAATTCGATCACCCGTGGTGGGGCCGTACATCTCAGCGTACGCTTGTCTTGAAATCTTCATTTGTCTAAAGCCCCCATCACCAAACCTCTAAAGCCATACACAAGTCGATCACCCGCTAAGGCCACGAGCTCAACCTCGCGTTCTTGACCTGGCTCGAAACGGACGGCTGTGCCTGCCGGAATATTTAAGCGAAAGCCCGTGGCCTGCGCACGATCAAAAGTTAACGCAGCGTTTGTTTCTGCAAAGTGATAATGCGAACCAATCTGCACAGGCCGATCGCCTGTGTTCGCGACCAGCACTTTAATCACTGCGCGGCCGACATTAATTTCAATCTCACCTGGGGCAACGACCATCTCGCCCGGAATCATTGGTGTGGTACTCATCTTTTTCTCCAAAAAATCCCGCCCTGACAGGCGAGAAGGACAGCAACGCGGATGACTACTGAATAGGTTGATGCACCGTGACAAGTTTGGTGCCATCCGGAAACGTCGCCTCGACTTGAATATCGGGGATCATTTCAGCAACGCCCTCCATCACATCTTGCCGGCTCAAAATATTACGGCCTTCGCTCATGAGTTCAGCGACGGTTTTGCCGTCGCGCGCACCCTCCATGATGGCCGCCGAAATCATCGCAATCGCTTCGGGCACGTTAAGCTTTAAGCCACGTGCACGTCGGCGCTCGGCCAGCAAGCTTGCAGTAAAAATCAACAGTTTGTCTTTTTCGCGTGGTGTCAGATCCATATTTACCCCTTAACAACTTTCATTATCTTAAGCATCAAGTCGCCCACAAGCGTGGTGCAACGGCTAGCAAACCAAGTACGACCGGGCGCAAGTGTGCCCAGGCGTCTTGTAATAAAAACTTTAGTTCACGTGGCTCGGCTAACACCCGACCCACCAATAAGCGAGGATGAAGAATTGTCCAGGCGAAATGTTTTGATTGCTCGCGCAAAGTTTGCACCGTTGCTTCGCTAAATGTTTGAGACGCAGGCAAAATTGCCCAAAGCGTTGCGCAGGTGTAATGCCCACGCAAGCCAATGGGCGAAGCAAACAACGCATCATCTCCCACCAAAGCTAAACGGTCGTGCCAAATCAGCTGCTCATCAATCTGAATTTTTAACGACTGCCGAAAATGACCTTCTGCAAAAGATTCACCAGAGGCGTGACGCCCAAAGATAAGGTGATCCCAACCTAGCATTGCCCCGTGCTCACCCACCCTGATATCAATATCAGAACGCACACGCGCCCGATTGAACACAATGGTTTCTTGAGGCAACCACTCGAAGGCGCCGTGCAAATCAATATCGATCAACTGTGACGCCTCAAGCGAGGCGTTGGCGCCGTACCATTTTGCAGCAGAGGGCGTGGTGACCAAGCCATGGCTACCCGGTTGACTGTTGATCAGCACTTCAAGTCGATCGCCACCCGCGATACCGCCCGGCGGATGCACGATGATTGCGTGACAAGGCGAGACGCCTTCTGGATACAAAGCCTTTTGAATACGTAACGGGCCCAAATGTTGATGATTGAGCCGCGTTTTAAGATTAGGCTGCTGAGGATCAAGATTGAAGTCGAGCGCGAGGCGTGCCGTCCAAGACGCGAGCGCCGACTCTGCCGCAGGGTGGCCCGAGGGGTCTGAGTCATTCGACCAATGTCGCCGATCACCGGGATGCATCAATCACACAATTTGGAGAGTTGTTCGTCAAAGCTTAAACCTAACTATCTGAGCTTAATTGCCTGTAATTAAAGCATCATCATGACGAATCTTTGGCAGAGATGCAAAGAGAATTATTTAAGACCGCTAGGGGTAGCCACAGCAACCTAAAAATGCACCGTTTTGGCACATACTTCTGCACACTTCCAAAAAAAACGACGGCCAAGGCCGTCGTTTTTAACCTTCCAAACGAACAGAATTACATCTTGCCGCTCAACACGCTCAGTAAGCGCTGCGCCGTTGCGCTGTTATCACGAACACCTTGTGCATCTTGCACCGTAATTTGTGTTTGATCACCTTGCTGCACCAAATGAATACGCAGCGTAGGCGCTTTGGCAGGATCTTTGCCACCAAACAGGCGACTGAAGAAACTTGGCTCTTCACGTTTTTCGCCCGTGTCGGTATCAACATAACGCACATAAAAATCACCCGCCGCGCGATCACGATCATCCACCGTGAAGCCACCTGAATCGAGCGCGACACCCACACGACGCCAAGCGCGATCAAAAGGCTCTGCAACCACCAACATAGTCTTGTCACCAGACGGTGTCAGGACTTTAGGCTCTTGGGCGCCTGGCGTTGTTTGCGCCATTTTTTTACGCGCGCCGTCAACGTCTTCACCCAAGTACACCATCAGCCTGGCCAACATCGCGGCGTTTAAACCTGGATCTTCTTTACCGTTGGTCCACTTCACATCGACATCAGCCAGAGTGACCCGAGAGATTTCTTCCATGTGGCGGTGCGAGATGTAAACCTCGGTGCGCGAGCCTACACGTTCGATGCGCGTGCGAAATTTATCGCGTGTGCCGCTGTCATACAGACTATCAAGCATTGAGCCCAAAGCCTGACGCAGCCAGCTCTCAGGGATTTTTGCACGATTTTCGGCCCAGTTCGTAACAAGTAAACCGGCCTTGGGATCAGTGACATCAAGCGTGAACCCAGCGTCTGTCCAAAAGTCAGCCGTCATCGAAAATACTTTTTCAGGGGACATATCCACGGACAACCAACGCAGTTCGCCATCACGCATCACGCGCATGTCGCTACGGGTGGGCAGCACACCAGACTGCGCGGCACTTGGCACGCCTCTGCCACCCATTTGAGCCTGCTGAAACTGCGAAAATGTCGTGGTGCCTGTTGCGGCTGAACGATAGCGTGGGTCGTTTGCAGCCTGCGTTAAATCAGGTGGGATACTAAGCGGATCGGTGCGAACGACGCTTTTGTAATCAATCGCATCATCGCCGCTCATAACCGAGCGTAAGCTGTTACACCCACTTAACAGCAATAAGGTAGCAATTAGAGCGGATACTAAACCGCACTTTTTGTTCAACAGACTTTTCATTTAAAGCAACCCCGCCTCTGACATTGCAGCTCGCAAAGGAGCCTGAAATTGGGTACTGAGTTGAACCAGAGGCAGACGAATCCCTGAAGGAATACGCCCCATCTGAGCCAACGCCCACTTAACTGGAACAGGGTTGCCTTCAACAAACAACAACTTGTTCAAAGGGCCCAATAGATTATTTAAGCGCTTGACGGTCGTCACGTCGCCCTTGAGTGCCGCGCTACAGAGGTCGTGCATGGCACGTGGTGCGATGTTGGCGGTCACCGAGATATTGCCGCGCCCCCCTAACAAAATCAGCGCAGCAGCTGTGGCATCGTCGCCACTCAGCACCAAAAAGTCAGCAGGCACATCACGTATCAATAACGCGCCACGCCCGATATCGCCGGTCGCATCTTTAATCCCGATTACGCCGGGCACTTGCGCCAAGCGCAAGACGGTATCGTGCGCCAAATCGGCGACTGTGCGCCCTGGCACGTTATACAAAATAGTGGGCAGGTCAACCGCCTCTTGCACGGCTTTGAAATGTTGATACATGCCCTCTTGCGAGGGCTTGTTGTAATAAGGCACAACCGACAGCCCAGCATGCGCGCCGACTTTTTTAGCGTGCTCGGCCAAATGAATCGCCTCGCTGGTTGAATTTGCGCCCACGCCGGCAATGACAGGGATACGACCCGCCGAATGCTCAACGGCGACGCGAATCAACTCAGCGTGCTCATCGACGTTTACCGTGGGTGACTCGCCCGAGGTGCCCACAATCACGAGCGCGTCGGTGCCTTCTTGGGCATGCCAGTCAATGAGGGCTTTGAAGCTTTTGTAATCGAGGCTGCCATCAGGGTGCATCGGTGTAACCAGGGCAACCATGCTGCCCATGAACTGGGGGACTTTAGAGGTCGAAATCGTGGCCATGAATGGATCCAGAAGGCTAATCAAGGCGCAAAAGCACCTATACGAAGTTAGAGCAACAGTTTACCGGATTGCGGAGCGCAACTATAAAAAAAGTCGAATGACTTGCTCGCCTAGCGCGACTAACGGAGTGAGCACGGTGCTCAGCACCCCTGTCGCCAGCAACGCAATGACAATCAACATGCCGTAGGGTTCGATCCGGCCATATTGCCAAGCGAGCCGATTGGGCAGCAGACTAAACAACACCCGCCCCCCGTCTAAAGGCAAAATAGGTAATAAATTCAAAGCCATAAGCACTAAATTGATCTGGATACCGACACGTGCCATTTCAAACCAAAAGCCGCTTCGCTCGCCCGCATCAAACAGCAGGCGCAGACAGATGGCCCAGAGAATCGCCATAAACAGGTTGGCACCTGGGCCGGCGAGTGCGACCCACAACATATCTTGCTTGGGGCGGCGCAAGCGACCAAAATCGACCGGCACTGGCTTGGCCCAGCCAAACAAAAAACCACCGCCAAACAGGCTAGACATCGCCAAAATGCCAATGGGTACTGCGATTGTGCCGATCGGGTCAATATGGCGAATTGGGTTTAGGCTGACACGCCCGGCAAGCGAGGCCGTTGGGTCTCCGAAGAGTTTGGCAACATAGCCATGCGCTGCCTCGTGCAAGGTAATCGCCAAGAGCACAGGTATGGCATAAAGTGCCAGCGTTTGAATCAGATCTTCCATGGTGCGATTGTAGAGGTTTATGGCCGCTCAATAGAGCCTCGTATCACTGATCCCGTGAAATTTTCAATCAAGCCCGAGCACACTTGGATCGCCACGGCCACGTCGCACCACCTCGGGGGGTGAGGTCGTGAGGTCAATGACCGTCGTCGCCTCAAGCGCACAGGCGCCCGCGTCGATCACGGCCGCCAACACATGTTGATAGCGCTCGCGGATCTCGAGAGGGTCAGTGAGAGCGAGTTCTTCGCCTTCAGGGATCAAGGTGGTCGACAAAAGCGGGGATTGCACGTGTTCGAGCAAGGCAAGCGTGACCGGATGCCCAGGCACCCGAATGCCGATCGTTTTGCGCGACCGATGCGACACTCGACGCGGCACCTCGCGAGACGCTTCAAGGATGAAGGTCCAAGGCCCGGGCGTGGCCAGCTTAAGCAGACGGTATTGCGCATTATCGACGCGCGCAAATTGGCTGATTTCTGCCAGATCGCGACACAAAATCGTCAGATGATGGCGATCATCCAACCCACGTAACTTGCGCAAGGCGTCAGCCGCCCCCTTATCATCCAGCCGCGCGACCACCGCATAGCTTGAATCAGTGGGCACGGCCACCAAGCCCCCCTCTTGCAGAAGCTGCCCCGCCTGCTTGAGCAAACGGGGTTGAGGGTTCTCGGGATGCACCACAAACAGTTGAGACATAGCTCTTTATCTAAAATCGGTGGGGCGGCGTTAGAACCATTGCCCTGAACGGTGAGACTTTCTACGCATTACGTTACAAACCCTGCGCATTTTGCCGTAGCTCATCCGCGCCTTCGGTTAAACTCTCGGCGCATGTTGCCGTAGCTCAGTTGGATAGAGCAACGCCCTTCTAAGGCGTGGGTCACTGGTTCGACTCCAGTCGGCAGCACCAAAACATGAACGACGCGGCTAGACCCGCTCGCCATCCCGAATCTGCCACTATTACTGCACCACCTTGGCGTTTTCGCGTAATTTTTTTACGTAGTCAAAGCGCTGCTTTTGCACCAACATTTGCCGAATATCATTTTTGGCTTCGTCAAAGGTGGGCGCTTTAAACGGGCGGGTCTCTTCGAGTTTGATGAGGTTCCAGCCGGCTGGGGTTTGAATCGGCGCAGCCGCCAGAGCGCCTTTTGCCAAGTTCACCATCACATTTGAAATTGCTGGCAAGATCTGAGCCGGCAGTACCCACCCGACGTTGCCACCATCCTTTTTGCTAGGATCAAGAGACGCCTCGGTGGCAAGCTTTGCAAACGCCTCGCCCTTGCGCAGCCGCGCTAATACCGCTTTGGCCTGGTCCTCAGTTGCGGTCACGATCAGACTCAAGCGATATTGCTGCTGATCTTTCATCAGGGCCATCTGCCGTTCGTACTCGGTCTTGAGTGAAGCATCAGGGATAGGATTACGTGCCATGTAATCGTTGAGCAAAAGTTCGACTAAAAAAGTCTGACGGACTTGCGCCCATTGGGCTTGCGCCTCGGTGGTTTTATCTAGCCCCAGGCGGGCTGACTCTTGCGCAAGAATTTCGCGATTGACAAGTTCGTCTTGAATCACCTGGCGTAACTCAGGCGAATCTTTTTGCCCCTGCGCAATATTGACCTTCACATTTGTGTCAATCAAAGACTGCGGCACAGGCACACCGTTGACAGTCGCAAACGCACCTGGCGGTTTGGTCTGCGCCACACTGCTTGCGCAAACCGCGCCTAGCGAAAGGGCAAAAAACACCGCACGAGACGCGACCGAAAACTTTAAAGAGAGTGTCTGCATTATTTTCATTTAATCTCGTTAAAAAGAAGCAAAAAAACCGACTAATGCCGATTATAAGTGGCGTCGAAGCTTTCGACGCTTTGGCGACAATCTGTTATGTTGGAAGCCTTCTGCGCATTCAAACGCGAACCTGTCCCCAAAGGCTAGGTCTACCGCTCAGACTGCCTAGGCAAAAAAGACCATAGCATTGCCATTGACTGATCGCCCCCCGTCGAACGAACGGGTTCTGCATGCAACAGGACAAAAAATGAGAATATTGTTTTCAACGCTCGCTCTCACCACAGCCTTGCTTTGTGGCCTGAGCAATTCGAGCCGTGCCCAAACCCCACCCCAATCTAAGGATTTTTCAGCTATGCACGCCGATTTGATCAAAGCTTTTGCACCAACGGGCGTGTTGCGCGCCTCGCTCAACCTGGGCAACCCCGTGTTAGCCAATCGTGACGCACAGGGCAAACCCTTCGGCATTTCGATCGACTTAGCCATGCAACTGGGCAAAAAACTGGGTGTTCCGGTTGAACTGATCGTCAACGAAACAGCCGGCAAATCGGTCGCAACCCTCGAAGCCGGGCGTGCCGATATTGGTTTTTTTGCGATCGACCCCGAGCGCGGCAGAGACATCGCCTTCACAGCTGCTTATGTACAAATCGAAGGGTATTACTTGGTACGGGCTGACTCAAGCATCCAACGCAACGAGCAGGTCGATGTCGCGACCAATCGCGTAGTGGTCGGCAAAGGCAGTGCCTACGATTTATTTCTCACACGGCATCTTAAAAATGCTCCACTCGAACGCGTAGCGTCATCACAAGTCGTCGTTTCAAGCTTTCTAGATAAGGGCTTTGAAGTCGCGGCAGGGGTCAAGCAACAGCTTGAGGCCGATACCAAGGGTGTGACTGGCGTTCGGATGTTAGCTGAGCGTTTTATGGTGATTCATCAAGCGATGGGTGTGCCCAAGACAAAAGGCCCCGAGGCGGCTTTATTTTTGCGTACCTTTGTCGAAGAGATGAAAGCGCAAGGCGTTGTGAAAGACTCGATGACGCGCTATGACATTCAAGGTGCGGGCGTGGGGCCAGCGGCTGATCCAAAGGTCGATCCGCTGACGACGCCCTAAGTGCACCAAGACGAGACGCTACAAATAAGGTGACGCTAACCACGCCACCTTATTACGCAACCGCAACCAAAAAGGCTGACGTCGCAACGTACGAATCGTGATGCGTTCTGCCCGTGCGATGACGGTATCGATTTGGCGTTCAAGCCCTGCGGCAAAACCGCGATCGTAGACCTCAAGGTCAAGCTCAAAATTCAACCGCAAGCTGCGAGGGTCAATGTTCGACGAGCCAACGTAAGACCAACCGCCGTCGACCGTGCATAATTTAGAGTGATCAAAGTTGCCTTGGGCTTGCCAAATACGGCATCCCGTCAAAATGAGTTGATCAAGCTGCGCCATCATGGCTGCATTGACCAGCTTCAAATTGTTAGCACCCGGCACAACAATATCCACCACAATCCCCCTGCGCGCGGCCGTAGACAACGCTGCGATCAAGACAAGATCGGGCAAAAAGTAGGGCGACTGAATACGCACATGATGCTGTGCCACCGACAACGCACCCAATAACATGTTGTGTGTACTACCCAAGGTACCATCCGGACCCGAGGCGACACAGCGCATCGGTATCCCCTGCTCTATCAGTTGACCTAAGGCCGGCGCAAACCATTCAGGCCCTTTGAGTTTTTCTTGTGTGGTGAACTGCCAGTCGTGTGCAAAGCTGATGATCAACTGATGCACAATTGGACCCTTGAGTTCAAAATGCGTGTCTTGGGTCACGTCTGCTTGAGCCACTGCGCTCAAAAATCCAGCGCGAATATTCATGCCGCCCGTAAAACCATGCACACCATCGATCACTAGCAATTTACGATGACTGCGCAAGTTGGCATAGGCCAGGCGCAAGCCGAACAGGGGCCGCATAAACAGTGCGGTCTTGACGCCACCTTTGAGCAACATATGAATAATGGGTGGGCGCGAATACTTTGACCCAACCGCATCAATTAACACTCTGACCTGCACACCCCGCGCCTGCGCCTCGATCAGCGCCTGAGCAAACTCGGCACCCAACACATCGTGATCAAAAATATAGCTTTGCAGGGCAATTGACTGGGTAGCACGGCGAATCGCTGCCAACATGGCGGGATAAGTTTCGTCTCCGCCTCGCAGCGTCTGAATCTCATTAAAGTTCAATACCTTGAAATGACTGACGCGATCGCCTAGGACTTTAAGGGTCGAAAATTGTGAGCCCGCCGCAGCGGTGACATCCTGAACTAACACCCGTTCAATCACATCCTCAGCGTAAATGGTCCCGGCCCGTGGCTGGGTGATGCGCTGCTTACGCACCCGATTGATACCGGCAACCAAGTACAGCACCGCCCCGAAAATAGGCGAAAACAGTGCCACACCGACCCAGGCAACTGCAGCACGTACATCTTGCTTAGTCATCGCGGCGTGGACCGCAGCGGCCGTGCCTGCCACCCCCGACACGGCAAACAACACGTGTGGCCAGTATTCTGAGAGAAGCGCGAGCAATTTGGTCATTGAATGGTCTTACAGTAAAAACATGAGGCCCCGCAGAAGGGGCAAACTGGGCGCAAACATGCTAGAATCTTCGCTCTGTGGTGGACGTAGCTCAGTTGGTAGAGTCCCAGATTGTGATTCTGGTTGTCGCGGGTTCGAGCCCCGTCGTTCACCCCACCCCCCCCTCTTTTAAAGCTTAAGCTGCCCCACGTTAGCGGGGGCTGAGCCGTCCATCACACCAATAAAGCATCAAGAGCGCTCAGCTCTGCAACTCTACCCCACTTATTGGGGCAGACAACTCAGCAAACGCGGCAATACTCTTCATCGGCCAGTCCTTTTGCGCCAGGCCTGAAAATCAACCGTCGTTTGCGGGTCGGTATTGGGATACAAGCCCATGATAGACCGCCCACCCCTCACCTCTTCTGTTGCAAAGTCTTCAAAAATCGTCATTTCAAACGCTTCTGCAGCCAGTTCGTCTGCAAGATGTGCTGGCAATACGATCACGCCGTCCGCATCGCCCACCATCACGTCACCTGGAAACACAGGCGCGTCGCCGCACGCAATGGGCACATTCACGTCAATCGCGTGATGCAAGGTTAGGTTGGTAGGCGCTGACGGGCGTTGATGATAGGCCGGGATACCGAGCTCTGCGATTTCAGCCGAATCACGAAAGCCACCGTCCGTCACAACACCGGCCACCCCGCGAGCCATCAGGCGCCCCACCAAAATGCCACCTGCCGAGGCAGCGCGTGCATCTTTACGGCTATCAATCACGAACACGGCACCTTGTGGGCATTCGTTAATGCCTTTACGCTGTGGATGGCTGCGATCTTTAAAGACCTCCATGGTGTTGAGATCTTCACGCGCAGGGATATAGCGCAGCGTGTAAGCCTCGCCCACCATGTTCTTGGTGGACTTTGATAAGCGCTGCACGCCTTGAATAAACTGATTGCGCAAGCCACGCTTAAACAGGCAAGTCGCTAATGTGGCCGTGCTAATACCCAGCAGTTTTTCGCGGGTCTCTGGTTTAAGAGTGCTCATAGTGAATCTCGCTTATGGACAATCGGGTTAAGAGTCGTCGTCGAACATCTCGCCTGATAAATATCAGGTTAAGAGTGCTCATCGAGGATCTCGCCTAATAAATATCAAGTTCAGAGTGCTCGTCGAGGATCGAGCTTAATAAATGTCGGGTTCAGACACTGGCGCACCAAAATCAGTTCGCAAGAAGTCAAAATCACAGCCTTCATTCGCCTGCTCAATATGCTTAGAGAACATCCAGCCATAGCCACGCTCGTAGCGAGGCTCAGGGGCTTTCCAAGCTGCTTTGCGTGCTGCCATCTCTGCGTCAGAAATCTCGAGGTTAATCGTACGGGCAGGTACATCAACCGAGATCATGTCACCGTTTTTTACCAGCGCTAACGGGCCACCGACATACGACTCGGGTGAAATATGCAAGACGCAGGCGCCATAACTTGTGCCACTCATGCGCGCGTCTGACAGACGTAACATATCGCGTACACCTTGTTTAAGCAGCTTTTTAGGCATGGGCAACATACCCCACTCGGGCATTCCTGGCCCGCCTTGTGGGCCAGCATTACGCAAAATCAACACATGGTCGGCGGTCACATCAAGATCATCGCTGTCGATCACGGCTTTCATCGATGGGTAGTCGTCAAACACCAACGCCGGGCCCGTGTGGCGATGCAAATGCTCAGGGCAGGCGCTAGGCTTAATCACGCAACCATCGGGGGCCAGATTACCTTTGAGCACGGCTAGCGCGCCTTCGGCATAGATCGGATTATCAACCGGCCGAATCACGTCGTCGTTATAAACGCCCGCACCCGCAATGTTTTCACCCAGCGTCTTGCCGGTAACAGTCAGCGCATCCAGATGCAGGTGTTGGGGGATACGCGTCATCAGGCCCGGCAAGCCACCCGCATAGTAGAAGTCTTCCATCAAGTACTGTTCACCGCTTGGGCGCACGTTAGCGATCACCGGCACGATTCGGCTAAAGCGATCAAAATCATCAAGACTGATGTCGCACCCAGCGCGCTTCGCTTGCGCAATCACGTGAATGATTGCGTTGGTCGAGCAACCCATCGCCATCGCCACCACGATCGCATTTTCAAAGGCGGCATGGGTTTGAATTTTGTTTGGGGTCAGGTCTTCCCAGACCATATCGACAATGCGGCGGCCCGACTCGGCGCTCATGCGCATGTGGTTTGAATCGGGCGCAGGGATAGACGAGAAACCTGGCAAGGTCATACCCAGAGCCTCTGCAATGGCAGTCATGGTGCTGGCCGTCCCCATGGTCATACATGTGCCATGGCTACGCGCAATACCGCCCTCAATCTCAAGCCACTGGGTTTGATTAATCAGACCGGCACGGCGGTCGTCCCAAAACTTCCAGGCATCAGACCCAGAACCCAGCGTTTTACCCTGCCAGTTACCGCGCAACATTGGGCCAGCGGGCACATAGATCATTGGCAGTCCGGCACTAGTGGCACCCATCAGCAACGCAGGTGTTGTCTTGTCGCACCCTCCCATCAGCACCGCACCGTCGATCGGGTGACAGCGCAACAGTTCTTCAACGTCCATCGCCAGCAAGTTGCGATACAACATGGTGGTGGGCTTAACATATTGCTCTGCCAACGACTGCGCGGGCAACTCAATCGGAAACCCGCCCGCTTGCAATACACCCCGCTTCACGTCTTCAACGCGTTGCTTAAAATGACTATGGCAAGGGTTGATATCCGACCAAGTGTTAATAATGCCAATCACTGGCTTACCCGCCCAGTCTTCGGGGCCATAACCCATTTGCATGGCACGCGAACGGTGGCCAAACGAGCGCAAATCATCGGGGGCAAACCAGCGGGCACTGCGCAAAGACTCGGGGGTTTTAATTTTTGGTTTTTTTTCTTCGGTTGTCATATTCACGTCTCCGGAAAGGCAGCAAATGAGTGCGTTATTTCGCTTTTGTTATTCGGCTGAAGTTATTTTGTCTTCGTTATTCGGCTTTTGATATTCGGCTGAGGTCATTTAGTTTTTTTTACTTGGCGTTGGTACAGAGCTTAGCCTTAAATGCGGCATCGGTTTCGAGTTTCCAGACCCGACCACCATCGGGTTGCTCAAAGAAAGGGGGTATCTCTGACAAAAAAGGCAGATGCTGCACAATCCACCGATCACCACGCACCCAAAAAACGCGTTGTTCGCTTGCACACAGGCGCACCACCAACTCTTTAAAATTAATCAGCGTCTGCTTGCCAACCACTGGATTAAACCGCGCGGCATCTGACAATTCGTTACGCCAGTTATCCCGCTTCGGAAGATTTTCCCAGTTTTCGACCACCCAAGCAGGCTCAGTGGCACCTGCATAAAACGCTAAATCAAAAGGATAACTGCGCACATACACAAATACATCGGTCGGCTTTTTTTGAGCAGCGATCTGTGTACCCATGACGTAGGCGGTATCGGTTTGGATAAAGCGAAACACCCCCATCCCCACCACACACGCAACGCTTGAAATCACAAAATAAGTGGCAATCGTGCGAGGGATGTGTGACGCCCAGCGACCTTGCAAAGCCAACAGTAAAGCTTCGGCGCTCAATACAGCCAGCGGTGGCAGTGCCGGCAAAATATAACCAATCAGCTTTGAGGCAGGGATCGAAAAAAAGATAAAAATCAACAAGAGCCAGATCAGCATCAGCAAGCCAAACGACTGCACGGTGCTTTGCCAAAATCGACGATTAAACGCTACGAGCAAACCAAGTGACCACGGCATGGTCATCCCAAACAGCACAGGCAAATAGAACCAAACCGGTTGCGGGTTGTTAAAACCCTGGCTCAAGAAGCGCTCAAATTGCTGATGAATAAAAAAGTAATTGAAAAACTCTGGAAACTTAACCTGCATCGCCCAAAACCACGGCAAGGTCACCGCGACAAACGCCACGATGGCGGGCGGCCACAACAACACACCAAGCTTACGCCAGCGCTTTGTCAACACCAGCCAAAAGAATAAAACGCCGCCAGGCAAGGCCAAACCGATCAAGCCTTTTGCCAAAATCGCAAGACCGGCAAATACTGCCGCTGCGACCGAGAACCACCGGTAGGGCTCCCCTTGCTCACTATTGAGCACCGCGTGCGCACCGGCAAGAATCGTGAGTGAAATCAACCCCGACACCAACATATCAAGATTGGCGTATTGCGCACCACCGTAAAACAAAGGCAGCGTGCACAGGATGATTAAGCTCAAGGTAGCCTGTTTAAGCCCGCGGTGCCTGCGTATGAAAAAATACAAGGCAATTGCGCTTGACCAGGCCGCTAACCACGAGGGGATGCGCACCGACCACTCGTGCGCCCCAAAAACCAGTACCGACAGATCCGTGAGCCAATAAAAAAGCGGAGGCTTATGAAAATAAGGCAGGCCATTCATCAAGGGCACTAAAAAGCTATCAGCGCGCGCCATATCCCAGGCCACACCCACATAGCGCCCTTCGTCGGGCAAGTGCAAGTGGCGCACCCACGACAAGCACCCTAGCCAAAAGCCTGTGCCTAAGACAAGCCAGCGGGTGGCCTGAGGCTGCAAAGCTGCTATCCACAGCCGATTCAGTAAATTTTTCATGAAAAACGGAAATTGAAGGACTGCCCCGATTGTAGGGCAGTCGTGCTCCGTTGGTCTGCTGATTACCCCTACCGGGCAATCAGTCTTTTTTGACTGCTCAACAGGGGTAAGGCGCCTCGGTCGCAACCTGCCCTCGAGAAACGCTCAGTAAACTGAGAACAAAGAGCAACAGAGCGTGATGGCGCTTGGAAACCCAGACAGGCCGGCGGGTCATCTTGTAAAAACCCAGCAAACTGAAAGGTCAGGTGATGCGAGCACGCAGGGCGGATTGCAACACGGGCTTCAGGTAAGTCAGAAACTTTGCAGGATCTTCGCTCATTGGAAAATGTCCCATCCCCTGCATAATTTGCCAGGTGACGCCCTCGATGGTCTTACCTAAAAAGGCCGTATCCTCTGGGGTACACGAATAATCATATTCGCCAGTCAAGAGCCATAGCGGGCATTTTTTTGTGTCAATCTGTTTAACGCGATCCCGAATATCGCCATCGGCGTTATAGAAAAACAGATCCCCTTTAAACACGCCGGGGCCACCTTGCATGTAATGCCAAAGGGTTTCCCATTTATGTTGTGCGGGGCTCAAGGGGCCAATTAAGCCTGACACGATTCCGGCCGCAATCTCACCACCATGCACATCCGAGCGATGTAACCACTCAAGATCGTAATACGGTTCGACGTGTGCGCCAGACTGTAAACCAATGGCAGCGCCAAAGCGCTCAGGGTGCTCTAGTGCGAGGTGCAGCACAATGCGCCCTCCAATCGAGCAGCCCATCACAATCGGCTGATCAAGTTGCAGCGCATCGGCAACCGCTAAGATCGCTTGTGTGTAATCCTTTGATGACAAACGATAGGTGCCATTTTGCCAACCCTCTGGCGGCGACGATTTACCGTGCCAGGGCAGATCAAAGGCAATCACTCTAAATTGCTTGAGCAGTTCGGCGTCGTTCATCAGCGCACGGTACTGGCGAGTGTCAGCGCCTGCAGTATGCAAGCACAACAAGGGCACACCGGCACCCGCTTCTTCGACATAGACTCGATGCGGTTGACCGTTTAAGGTCAGGTGCATATAGCGACCAACAATCGGTTCAACATACACTTGAGCACTCGTACGGTCGTGGGTCACGCTGTTTTGGCTAGTGGTGTTTTGGCTCATGCTGTTACCTCGCAACTACGCACGCTCGCCAAAACATCTTTGAAATACAGCAGATGTGACATTAGGGGATACAAATCGCCCTCCATCTTGAGATGCTTAAGCTTGAGCATCGCCATCACGTCGTGAAAACCAGGTTTGGGGATAGGTTGTAAGAACTCAGCCCAGGCTGCTTCGCTTGCCCGCAACGCAAAGACCCAGTCGGCAATGGGGAAAGGGCCTTTTTTTACTGACGCGATCCGTCCGTCCACGATCTGAATCAAGTATTCAGCTTGATCAACCTGTAGCAAAAATGAAGTTGAAAGATGACGCCCTCGCCACACCAGTCTTTCGTCGACGTTGACTTTTTGTTTCAACATTTCACACCACAAAACGTCCATCATGACTGAGCTCTTTAGTTGATCGTTTAGTTGATCGTTTAGTTGATCGTTTAGTTGATCGTTTAATTAATCGTATTATTTTTTGACGAGCGGACACTGGCTTTCAGATAAGGGA
>Ga0114968_10001402_pt1 | contig 18499 bp, 9 predicted proteins | sample M_130807_EF_Meta_FD_87020 | JGI IMG/M metagenome (GOLD analysis project Ga0114968, IMG submission 87020) | Freshwater microbial communities from Lake Montjoie, Canada to study carbon cycling - M_130807_EF_MetaG | ecosystem: Environmental > Aquatic > Freshwater > Lake | place: Lake Montjoie...
CTCAACACGCCCGACCGCAAGATCATCACCGCCGAGGACCCGGTCGAATACAACTTCAACGGCATCAACCAGGTGCAGATCCGCGAGCACATCGGGCTGACCTTCAGCGCGACGCTCAAGAGCATGCTGCGCCAGGCGCCGAACATCATCCTGGTGGGTGAGATCCGTGACCGCGAGGTGGCGGACATCGCCATCCAGGCGGCGCTCACCGGCCACCTGGTGTTCAGCACGCTGCACACCAACGACGCCCCCAGCGCCATCACGCGACTGGTGGACATGGGCGTCAAGCCGTACCTGGTGGCCAGCTCCATCCAGGCGGTGCTGGCGCAGCGCCTGGGCCGCGTCCTCTGCGAGATGTGCAAGGCGATTGACGATGCCCCGGATCCCAAGTTCCTGAAGCTCGTCGACATCTCCATGGAGGAGGCCGCCGGCAAGATCTACAAGGCGGTGGGATGCCAGAACTGCAAGGGCACCGGCTACCGCGGCCGAAAGGCCATCTTCGAGATGATGATCATGAACAGCGAGATCCGCGAGCTGGCCTTCCAGCGCGCCGGCGTCTCCAAGCTGCGCGCGGCCGCCGTGCGTGGCGGCATGCGCAGCCTCCTCGGCGACGGCCGCATCAAGATCCTCAAGGGCGTCACCACGCCCGACGAAGTGGCGAAGTACGCGCAGATCGAGGGCTTCGACCCCAGCGAGGTCTCGAAGAAGTAATGACGGAGCATGCCGAACGGGCCCTCCCGTCGCGGCACGGATCACACCAGGAACAGAGCTGAACCAATGTCAAGCGCAGAATCACAGACCACCGTCGAGTCCGGCAAGCCCACGCTGCAGATGGACCGCCTGCTCGACGTCGTCGTCAAGCAGGACGCCTCCGACCTTCACCTCTCCTGCGGCCGTCCCCCGACCATCCGCCTGAGCGGCCGCCTCCGCAACCTGGCGACCAAGACGCTGGAGCCGGAGGACATGATGCAGCTCATGAAGAGCGTGACCCCGGAGAAGAACCAGCAGGAGCTGCAGGAGAAGGGGAGCACCGACTTCGGCTTCGCCTTCGGCACCGCGGCCCGCTTCCGCGTCTCGGTCTTCAAGCAGAAGGGCGTCATCAGCATGGTGCTGCGCCAGATCCCGAACCGCCTGCTCAGCTTCGAGCAGATCGGCCTCCCGGAGATCTGCAAGGACCTGATCCGCCGTCCGCGCGGACTGTTCGTCATCACCGGCCCCACCGGCTCGGGAAAGACGACGTCGCTCGCGACGATGATCGACTACATCAACAACAACTGGGAGCGCCACATCATCACGGTGGAGGACCCGGTCGAGTATTACCACAACCACAAGAAGTCGGTGGTCAACCAGCGCGAGCTGGGCATCGACGTCCCCACCTTCTCCGAGGCGCTGAAGCGCGCGCTGCGACAGGACCCGGACGTGATCCTCGTCGGCGAAATGCGTGACCTCGAGACCATCGAGGCCGCCATCCGCGCCGCAGAGACGGGCCACCTGGTGTTCGCCACCCTGCACACCACGGGCGCCGCCGGCACCATCAACCGAATCATCGACGCCTTTCCGACCAACCAGCAGGAGCAGGTGCGCGTGCAGCTGTCCACCTCGCTCCTGGCGGTCATCAGCCAGGTGCTGTGCCCCCGCGTGGACAAGCCCGGCCGCGTCGCCGGTTATGAGTTCCTGGTGGTCACCCCCGCCATCTCCAACCTGATCCGCGAGAACAAGACGTTCCGCATCGACTCGGCCATCCAGACCGGCAAGAAGTTCGGCATGCAGCTCCTCGACGACCACCTCTGGAGCCTCTACTCCAAGGGCATGATCTCGGCGGAGGAGATGATCGACAAGTGCCGCAACCCCGGTGACATGACCGAGAAGGTGCACCGCTCCGGCGGCAACGTCGGTCGCGCCGAACTTGATGAGAAGCACGAGGGCTGACGAGCCTGCCGCGAGGCGTTTGCCTCCGCGGCTCGGCCGGAAATGCTGCCAGTGCAGTCTTGGTTTGCAAGTGACACAACGAATCGAAACGTCAATCATCTTAGAAATCGTTCCCTAACATGCCATCAGCCAGCGCCTTGCGTCCGTATTTCCTTGTGGCCTCTTCGGCTGCTCGGAGTGGACCAGGCCTCCGGATCCCCGCAGAGCGCTCTGCGGCTGCCGGCCTGGGCTGACAGTCGGTCGCAGGAGCCCGCACATGCCCGAGCCAGGTGTCCTTACTCCCGTCCCCGTCGAAGAACTGAAGCAGCGTCGCTTCGGCCGCGTCCTCACCAAGATGGGGAAGGTGACCCGTGACGACGTCCAGGTGGCGCTCACCGCGCAGCAGACCACGCACAAGGGCAAGAAGCTCGGCCAGATCCTCCTGGAGTCCGGCAAGATCACCGAGCAGGACATCGAGATCGCGCTCGCCGGCCAGTTCGGCTTCGAATACATCGACCTGTCGGCGCTCGAGCTCCCCCCGGAGGTCGTCTCCGCCATCCAGCCCGCCACGGCCAACAGCTACAAGGTGGTGCCGGTCGGATACGAGCCGGCCACCCGCGCGCTGGTCATCGCGATGAAGAACCGGGACAACTACCGGGCCGTCGACGACCTGAAGAACGTGATGGGCTTCGGCAGCGTCCGGTGCGTGGTGGCGCCTCCGGACCAGATCGACGCCGCCATCGCGCGTCACTACGGCGGCAAGTCCATGGCGGACGCCGGCCGCAAGATCCTGGCCGAGCAGGACTCCGCCGCGGTGCAGGCCGCCGCCGGCCGCTCGAGCGCCAGCATCGACCTGACCACGCTCAGCGACGCGATGAGCGACAACAAGGTGGTCGAGCTCCTCAACCACCTCCTGATGCAGGCCATCGCCGACAAGGCCAGCGACATCCACATGGAGCCGTTCGAGAGCGAGTTCAAGGTGCGCTACCGCATCGACGGCGTGCTCTACGAGATGCTCCCGGTGCCGAAGCCGCTGGCCATGCCGCTCGTCAGCCGCGTGAAGGTGCTTGCCAAGCTGAACATCTCCGAGCGCCGCCTGCCGCAGGACGGCCGCGTGGAGATGGCGCTTCCCTCGGGCCAGGTGGACCTGCGCGTCGCCGTGCTGCCCACCATGTTCGGCGAGAGCGTGGTGCTCCGCGTCCTCGACCGCTCCAACGTGCAGCTCTCGCTCGACCGCATCGGCCTGCGCGACGACGACCTCGAGCACGTGCGTACGCTCATCAACAAGCCCAACGGCATCGTGATCGTCACCGGCCCCACCGGCTCGGGCAAGACCACCACGCTGTACGCGGCGCTCAACGAGCTCAACCAAGTCGACACCAAGATCCTCACCGCCGAGGATCCGGTGGAATACGACATCGCGGGCCTGGTCCAGTGCCAGGTGAACCACGATCAGGAGCTGACCTTCGCCAAGCTCCTGCGCAGCTTTCTCCGTCAGGACCCGGACATCATCCTGGTGGGCGAGGTGCGCGACCTGGAGACGGCGCAGATCTCCATCCAGGCGTCGCTCACCGGCCACCTGGTGTTCACCACGCTCCACACCAACGACGCGCCGTCCAGCATCGCGCGTCTCACGGACCTGGGCGTGGAGAGCTTCCTCCTCACCGCCACGCTGGAGGCGATCATCGCCCAGCGCCTGGCGCGCCGCATCTGCACCAACTGCAAGGAGGAGTTCATGCCGAGCGAGGAGCAGCTCATGGAGCTGTCGCTGCGCCCGCAGGACGTGGGCGGCCGCACCTTCTTCCGAGGCCGCGGCTGCGAGCGCTGCAACAAGAGCGGCTACAAGGGCCGCCTGGCCATCTTCGAGATCATGGCCATGAACGACGACATGCGCGAGATCATCATGAGCCAGGGCAGCACCGCGGTGCTGCGCCACGCGGCGCGCAAGTACGGGATGCGCACCCTCCGCGAGTGCGGCCTGCTTTCCATCTACGACGGGCAGACGACCATCGACGAAGTCGTCCGCGAAACCCTCAGCGAGGATTGAACGCCCCATGCCTACCTACGCATACGAGGCGATGAACGCGTCCGGGAAGACCCAGAAGGGCACCATCGACGCCAGCAGCAGCGACGACGCCATCATGAAGCTGCGCAGCGACGGTCTCTACCCGACCACGGTGCGCGAGCAGAAGGGCGGCGGCGCAGCCAAGCCGAACGTGGCCCCCGACCAGAAGAAGAAAAAGAAGGGCGGTGGCCTGAACTTCTCCATCGGCGGCGTGCCGCTCAAGCGCCGCGTGCTCTTCACGCGCCAGCTCTCCACGCTGCAGGACGCCGGCCTGCCGCTCCTGCGCTCGCTCCAGATCCTGGAGAGCCAGCAGAAGCCCGGCAAGCTCAAGAGCATCCTCGAGACCGTGTGCGAGGACGTCGAGGGCGGCAACACCCTCAGCGACGCCTTCGCGCGCCACCCCAAGGCGTTCGACCGCCTCTACACCAAGATGGTGAAGGCCGGCGAGATCGGCGGCGTGCTCGACGTCATCCTGCAGCGCCTCGCCGACTTCATGGAGAAGGGCCAGCGCCTGCGTTCGCGCATCAAGGGTGCCCTGATCTACCCGGTGGTGGTCATCCTCATCGCCGTGGCGATCGTGACCGGCATCATGTACTTCGTGATCCCGAAGTTCCAGGAGATCTTCAACGACTTCAACGTGAAGCTCCCGGCGCTGACGCTCTGGCTGGTCTCGGCCAGCAAGTGGATCGCAGGCACCTCGAGCCCCGACCAACGGGTGCCCGGCGTGATCTGGATCATGGCTGCGCCGTTCATCATCTTCTTCCTGCTGAAGGTGGTCAGGAAGACCGCCTACGGGCGTGCGGCGTTCGACTGGATCATCCTGAAGATCCCGGTCATCGGCAACCTGGTGCAGAAGACCACGGTGGCGCGCTTCACGCGGACGCTCGGGACGCTGGTGGCGGCCGGCGTGCCCATCCTGGAGGCCATCACCATCACCAAGGAAACCTCGGGCAACTGGGTGTTCGAGAAGGCCCTCGGCAGCGTCCACGACAGCATCAAGGAAGGCGAGACGTTCGCCGGCCCGCTCCGCAAGGCGAAGGTCTGCGACGCCATCGTCGTCAACATGATCGACGTGGGCGAGGAGACCGGCGACCTGGACGTGATGCTCATGAAGATCGCCGACAACTACGACGAGGAAGTGGACGTCGCGGTGGCCAGCCTCCTGAGCCTGCTGGAGCCGTTCATGGTGGTGATCCTGGGCGGCATCGTCGGAACCATCGTCCTGGCGCTGTTCCTCCCGCTCGTCAGCATGATCGAGAGCGTCTCCGGCCAGAAGGGCGGCAAGTGATGGGTTCGTCCCGCCGCACGGGCCTCGGGCGTCCGGCCGGTCATCGGGCAGGTCATCGGGCAGGGCTCGGCCGCGGTTTCACCGTGGTCGAGATCCTGGTGGTGCTCGGCATCGTGATCGGCGTGATCTCGACGCTCGTGGTGGGCCTCGGCTTCGCCGCGCGCCGGGCGCGCGTGGCGAACACCGAGTTCCTGATGAACTCGATCGTGGCGGGCATGACGCGGTTCCGCGCCGAGACGGGGTACATCCCGCCGATCCTCGGCGATGCGCAGCAGCTGACCGCCCCGGGCACGGTGAACAACCCCAACGGCAACAACGCGCCGCCCGCGGGTTGGCTGCGTAACGCGCTCCTGCCGACGGCGATGCCGGCCACGGCATCGGGCGGCCCCAACTACGGGGCATGGAGCAACCCGCAGAAGACTGCACTCCAGTACTGGTGCTCCACCACCACCATCCCCGAGTACCTCCTGGGCCTCGGTGACCGTTCGCAGGACGGCTACGGCGTGATCATGGAGTCGAACGGCGCGCTGCCCACCAACACGGCCACGCCCGGCTACCGTGAGCAGCCGACCCTCGGCATCCGCAACCCCGGGCAGGACGGCGCGTGGGGCTCGGTGCTCAACCCGCGATCCGGCACCGCGGGCAACGGGCTGTTCGCCTCGCGAAACCTGGCGGCGGCCAGCGCCTCGACGGGCAACGCGGACTCCACCAATTCGTTCCTGCGCGGGAAGTCGCTCGGACCCTACATCGAGGTCAAGGCCGAGAGCGAGCTCGGCGCGGTCCAGCGGATCGATGCCGGCATCCCGATCGCGGTGAAGACCAACGACACCGGCTACTTCGACAGTGCGCCGAAGTGCCTGCTCGACTACTTCGGCAAGCCGATCGTCTTCTACCGCCGCGGCTACCTCAACGGGGACCCGCGCAGCACCGACCGCTCATGGTCGCTGGCGGACGTGGTGGCGCTGCGTCCGCAGCGCTTCGGGCCCGGCGAGGATGTTGATGCCATGCCCGACGCGAACGGCGACCCCAGCGCCAGCCGCGCTGCGCTTGCCGCGGAGTACGCGCTGTTCTCGTCTGGTCCGGACGGGAACTGGAACCCCACCACGCGCGCCGACGCCGGTGGCTTCAACGAGGACAACATCGTGAGGTTCGGCCCGTGACGCCTGGCCTCCCCAGCCTCCATGCTGCACGTCCCGCGCCGGTACGCGCGCGGGGTGGGGCATCGGTCCGCCGGGGATTCACGCTGCTCGAGATCATGATCGTGATGGGCGTGATCCTGATCCTCACGTCGCTCGTCCTGGGCGTGGGCTCCGCGCTCCTCAAGCGCGCGGAGCGCTCGCAGGTGGAGAGCGCCATGAGCATCATGGAGAGCGCCTTCAGCGAGTGGGAGGCGCAGACCGGGCGGCCGATGACCTACAACGGCGCGTTCAACTCGGTGACGAACCCCACCACCGAGGTGTTCCCGTCGGGCGCCACCGTCGAGGTCTTCGATGTCCGCGAGCCGCCTGCCACGCCGGCGCCCACCGCGCCGAACAATGCCGGCAACCGCCTCATCTTCACCCGCGCCCGCGGCGCCGGCATCTATGCGCTGAACCTGCTTTCCCAGGTCGAGTCGATCCGGCCGATGCTTGCCGGCATCCCGGTCAGCCTGCTCCGGCCGGAATCGAGCCTTTCCAACTATCCGGCCGCGAACATCACGAGCGGCGGCGTGCTGTACACGCCCTCGTCCCGCTCGACCGCGGGCACGGGGTCGACCCGTTCCGAGCTGCTCGACACCTGGGGTGGTCGCATCGCCTTCGTGTTCCCGGGCCGCGCATTTCGCTACGGCGTCGATACGGGCCTGCCCGACGCGGACGGAACCGTGCGAACTCCTGCCGAAAACATCCTGGGGGTGTGCACCAATCGCCGTATATGCCTGGTGTCGGCGGGCCCCGACGGCCTCTTCGGCGTGAGTGGCGAGGTCACTCCCGATACCGCCGTGGCACGCGCGGCCGCTGCTGCCGACAACATCTACCTGTACGAACTGGACCCGCCGGACTGACCCGGATGCACCGCCCCCACTGCCATCCCCGCGTCGCACGCCGCGCCTTCACGCTCCTGGAGCTGCTGGTGGTGATGGGCATCCTGCTGGTACTGGCGACCCTGACGGCCATCAGCGTGGGCAAGGTGACACGCGACGCCAAGCTCGCCAACGCCACCAACACGGTGGTGGCCGCGCTTGGCACGGCGCGTGCGATCGCCATCCGTGACAACGCCTACGTGATGGTCACCTTCCGCGTGGCGCCGGACCGCCGCGCCAAGGCGCTCCCGCGCGAGCCGCAGGTCATCCAGGTGGTGACGGCGAGATGGACTGGGGAAGTGGTCACCGCCAACACGCCGCTTCCGACGCCGAACCCGACCGGCGCCGAGGTGATGGAGGACGATGTCTTCGCCGATCGATTCCTGCCGGTACCCGGCGTGCCTTCGCGCGACCTGCCGGCCGGTGTCCTCGTGGCGGGCCCGGCGTTCGGCTTCGTGACCGATGCGTCCGTCGGTACCAACGATCGCCAGTGGCGCACGCAGCCGCGCTTCGCCGGCACCGCCAACCTGGCCGTCACTCCGCCCACCTACACGCCGGACCTGACGAAGACCGAGCTGGGCTGGTCGATCGGCGTCCTCTTCGGTCCCAATGGGCGCGTTCTCTCGCGCAACCCGGAGCAGGTGCTCGAAGTCGTCACGGCGTCCTCCGGCAACCAGAACGCGTACGTCAAGTCGTTCGTCGACTACGACGGCAACGGGTTCCCGCGCCGCGGCACCACCAACGTCTACGGCAATGGCCCGGTCAACGTGGACTACTTCGTCTACGACGAGCCCACCGACGAGCCGCTGGTGGACTATGTGCCGTACCTGGCCGTGTTCAACGACGCCGAGGCGCGCGAGCGCTTCACGCCCTCCACCTGGAAGGGCGTGAACATCGGCGGCAACGGCAGCCCGCCGCCGCGCATCCGCGACCAGTCGCTCTTCATCGAGGAGCAGGCCGACCGCATCACCTTCAATCGCTACACCGGCGTGCCGGGGATCATCTCCAAGTGACGAACGTGCGGACCAACCTGCGTGCGTTCTCGCTGATCGAGCTCCTGCTCTCGGTGTTCATCCTGGCAATCGGGATCATCTCCGTCTCCGCGCTGTTCCCGGCCGGCATCGCGCAGCAGGCCCAGACGGCGGACGACCAGCTCGGGCCGGTGGTGGCCGAGCAGGCGCTCGGGCTCCTGCGCAGCCGCGTCTCGCCGGAGGATTTCGGGACGTTCGAGGAGTTCGGGATCACCGACGTGCTCAAGCAGTCCATCCAGAACGGCAACGCCAGCTACGTGTTCCGTCCGTGCGCCGGGGACTGGAGCTGGATCCGGCCGGGCGTGATTCGCAACGACCAGACTGGCACCGCCTTCAACGACGTCGGCGCCATCGACATCTTCTCCACGCTGGCGCAGAACCTCTCCGGCTCCGCGCAGGAATTCTGCGAGTTCCCCAACGGCGTCCAGAGCTCCACCGGCGGCGTGCGTTTCTACGGCGCGCCCTACAACACGTCGCGCACCTCGCTCGCGCCGCCGATCATCGTCACGCAGCGCGAGCGCTGGTGGCCCTCGGTGCCGGACGGCGCCCCGATCACCACGCCGCCCACCTATTCCTGGGACTGCATGTTCCGTCGGCACGGCGGACGAGTGCAGGTCGCCATCTTCGTGTACCGGATCATCGGCGTGGGTGGCGCGGTGAAGAACTACGTGTCGCCCTCGAACGGGAACCCGTCGTACCCGACGTCCCTTGCCGACGGCAACGCTGACCTGCCTCCGGTGCCGTACCGCCGCGTGCCGATCTCGACCGCCGGCACGGGGCAGGGCACCACCGGCCCGATCCTCGGCCTGCAGGTGAAGAGCGGCTGGGAGCAGCCGGCCATCCTCTCGCTTACCACGCAGAGCCCGTACAGCACGGGCATGTTCAGCGGAACTCAGGGCCTTTCCGCCACCGACATGAGCGCGGCATCCATTCCCAAGGTCAGCGTCCAGTGGCAGCAGCCCGGCCAGTGGATCATCGACAACAACGGCAACGTGCACCGCGTGGCGCAGGGCCGTCGCAACGCCGGTGACCCCATCCAGGTGCGGATGAGCGCGCCGGTTCCGCGCGTGCCGTCCCAGCAGGTCTTCGACGACTACGAGCTGCAGCCCAGCGCCACGAGCACCACGGATCCCGTTCCGCAGGGCATCCGCACGCTCCATTACGTGCCCACCATCATCGACGCCAACGGAACGCAGCTGCTGGCCGTCTACGCCACGGTGAGGGAACTCTGACCATGCGCCGTGCCTTCACCGTCGTCGAGCTCCTGGTGGCGGTCGTGGTGCTGCTGGCCGTGATCATCGCCACCAGCAAGATCTTCAACACCGCCAGCAAGGTGAGTTCCACCGGCGAGGCCAATGCCGACGTCCTGCAGCAGGGCACCATCATCGAGGAGCAGCTGCGCCGCGACCTGGAGCGCATCAGCCGCGACGGCTACATGGCCATCCACTGCACGGTGGTGGCCAACAACGTCAACCAGGTGATCTCCGGTGCCACGGCGCCGCTCCTCAACCCGCAGCTGGCTGCCGATGCCATCCTGCGCTGCGACCAGATCGTCTTCTTCACCGCGGGCACCGAGACCTCCGCCCGCTGGGCCGGCCCCGGCGACCTGGTGAACAGCGGCGGCGGCCAGCAGTCCCGCGCCACGCGCGTCTATTACGGCCACGGCGTGCAGTTCCCCGACCTGCCGAACGATCCCACGAGCAATCCGCCCGGATCCAACCCGAACTCCGCGGTGAAGCCGATCATCACGGGCGTGACGCCGACGCCGACCGGCGGGGTGCCGGCCCAGGTCACGCCGTGGACCTGGTTCAACCCGCTCACCTACCAGCTTGGTTGGAAGTACGCCACCAGCACGCAGACCGCCGGGCCGCGCGTGCTGGCAAACCAGCCCGAGGCCCGTCAGTGGGTGCTGGCGCGCAAGGCCGTGCTGCTGGCCGATGACGGCGGCCGCCCGATCTACTACCCCGAGCCCGGAAGCCTGACCATGGCGGCGACGCAGGGTGCAAGCTCTGCAACCTCCATCTATGGCGACAAGAGCAATACGGCGCCGTCCGGCACCGATGCAAACTCGTACTACCAGGAACTGAAGGACCGCAACTACATCCCGCTCAGCGCGAACGTCATTCCCAGCCCCTCGATCCAGTCCGGCTGGGTGGACATCGCGGCCAGCGACCTGGACAAGGTGCGTCGTGCCATCTCGCCGACGCTGCGCCTTGCCACGGCCGTTCAGCTTGGCGGCAATCCGTACCTGACCTCCCTTTCGACGCCGTTCACGGCGCCAGGCGTCGGCTCGGCTCCGCAATCCTGGCCGACGGGTGCCGGCGCACCAGCGTGGCCGAGCGGTACCGCCGTGACCGCAGTGGGCGGCAACATGCCTGCCGGAGCCGTGGGAGGCTTCAGCACGCAGCGCGACCGCATCATGCGCGGGACCTTCGGCGTGCCCGCCGCGTCCGCCATCCCGATCGGCCACGGACTTCTCGGATGGCCGCGGTCGGAGAAGGGCGTCGGCAACACGGACCGCAAGAGCGAGATGCTGATGTCGCCGACGCTGGTGACCAACTGCAGCTCGTTCCAGGTGGACTGGACGTGGGAGCCGCTCACCGGGCGACAGACCGATGCATCGGGTGCGCTCGTCCCGGCCTGCGCGCGCCTCACGATCGGCGGCGCACCGACCTATTCAGTCACGGCCACGCCTTCGACGATCCTGCGAGGCTACGAGCCGTTCGCCAACGCGCCCTGGGCGGCCACCGACGAGGACCCTGCGCAGAAGGTTCGCCCGCAGCCGTGGTTCGGCTTCCCGGACGTGGGCGGCGGAATCACCATTCCCGCATCGCAGCAGCTCGGCGTCACGATTGCACAGGATCTGGCGGTGATGCCGGATGTTTCGCATGGATCCTCTGGCACCGATCGCACCAACCTCCACATGCGAGCGGTGGCGCAAGCCATCGAGGGCGTTGCCGGTGCTGCGCCCAACTCGCCCGCCGCCGTCTCCGCCCCCTACGGCGCGGGCGTCCCCATCCGCACCTACACCGCGGTCTTCGGCTTCAACCAGGACGAGGCCTACACCGTGACGCCGGACGGCTACGTGGTGGCCCGCGACGACTACACCCCCTGGCCGACGCAGATCCGCGTCAGCTGCACCATCCACGATCCGCGCCTGGTCCTCGACCGCGGCCGCGACTTCCAGTTCGTGCTCGACGTGCCCAAGCGTCGCAAGGACTGACCGTACACCGTTCGAGCGAAGGAACCCCGTGATCCACGCCCCGCGCAACCCCGCTGCAATCGCCCGCGCACACGCGCGCGGCAACACGCTCGTCCTGGTCACCGCCATCCTAGTGCTCCTGGTGATCGTGGCCACCGCGTTCCTCGTGCGGGCCCAGTCGGGCAGGGCGCAGGCGGCGGCGCAGCAGAAGGCCACCGGGCGTCAGGCGCGCGTCGACACGTTGGCGTCCACCGTGGCACAGGAAGTGGCGGATGCGCTCTTCGTGAAGCGGATCGATGGCTCGAGCATGGCCACCCAGATCGCCGCCAACCAGGCCACCGGCCTCACGGGCCAGCCGCTCTTCGGCGAGTTCATGGCGCGCAGCGACTTTGCCCGCCTTCCTGCCGAGCCGCTTGCCCTCCGCTACGGGGTGGATTACTTCGACACCATCTCCAACCTGAACCTGGGCGCGGTCAGCGGCGGCGACGGCTACCTGGACGGCTACAACTTCGCCCCGTACTCGGTGAACCCGTTCACCAACTGGCCCGCCCGCTACGGCAACATCACCGGCGAGGGCAACCCGATCGGCAACCCCGGCTTCGGCGACACCCGCTGGCTCGCAAGCACCGAGCCGGTGCGCGCGCTGACGATGCAGCAGGTCGGGAACAACGTCATCCTGCCTGCGCCGCCGAGCCAGCGTGGCGGCCCCGCGTTCACCACCAACTGGGGCAACCTGGCGCTCGACAGCAGCGGGGCACCGGTGCCTTCGCCCGAGGGGCTCGGGTTCAGCCACTGGTCGCACCTGAGCTGGCTTCCCAGTGCGGAGAACGGATTCCGCGTCTGCTGGGACATCTCGAACGTCGAGGCCAACTGGGACCACCTGCCGGCAGGCACCGCCAACCCCTCGCTTTCGCAGCGCGCGGTGGCGGGTGAGCTGAACCTCGGAACGCCCTACGAGCAGTGGCTTCCGTTCGTGGCGCCGCGCGAGCCGGCCATCACCGGCAAGGATGCGCGTGGGTACCTGGTCCTGAACCAGACCGACTGGCAGACGCGCGTCAACAACTGGTTCAACGTCGGCGTCGCCAACTTCAGCGCGGTGCCCCCGCATGCCCAGATGATCCTGGGAACGCAGCCGCGCAACAACGCGCTGCCCAACTTCCTGCAGCTGGGTGCCTTCGGCGATCCCTCGGACGAGTTCAAGCTGGTGCCGAGCGGCTCGGGCACCACGTACGTGCCGTCCTCGCGCAACCTGATCGGCCGCACCCTGGCCGATGCCGACGGCGACGGCTGGACCGACTCCTTCTGGTTCGTGGCCCCGAGTTCGAGCGACCGCAGCACCCGCCAGCTGGTGGCGGTGCGCATCATGGACAACAGCGCGCTGCTCGACATCAACGTCGCCACGCGCTCGGAGCGGTCGAACACCATCGGCCAGACGCCGGCGGACCTGGCGCTTGCCACCCGCGGCGATTCCTACGACCAGACCACCACGGTCGGTGCCAATGCCGCATTCCGGGACCCGGCGGTCGGCTTCTTCAATGCGCGCGAGAACGACCCCGAGTACCGCGCCAATTTCAACTTCAAGACGCTGCTGCCCGCCCCGGGCGCGCAACCGAGCATTGCCGCCGCCAACCTGATCTACGCGGTGGCAAGCAACACCGCCGGCACGCCCACCGGCGGCGTCGACGTGGGCTGGGCCCCGGAGCGCTGGGAGGGCCGTCGCACTCAGCCGGCCGCACCGGCCAGCACGGCTGCCGACACCTACCAGTCCGGATTCCTGCGCGCGCTCGGCGTCATGCAGGAGGGAAACGCCGGCGGCGCCAATGCCGCCGCACCGTTCTTCGATTCCTCGACGGACTTCAACACCACGGGCTCCAGCGCCGTCTACGGCGATGCGTTCGTCTTCAGCCGTCCCTCGGACCGCCTCAGCTACTTCAAGGCGATGGCCAACGGCGGAGACTTGGTCGACCCCGTCACCGCCGCCCGCGTCATGACCCTCACGCCGTTCGGCTCGGACGACGAGGTGGAACTGCGCGGCTCCAACGGCCTCAATGCGCCGCAGACCGTCAGCCGCCTGGAAGGATCGCTGAACAGTTCCGGATCGCTCTTTGCAGACCAGATCGTCTACGGCCAGTTCATGCGGTCGACGCGCTCGCGCGAGGAGACCGCGCGCTTCTTCGACCCCGACGACGTCCGCGTCCAGGACTGGCGCGCCCGCCGCGCATGGACCCCGGGAACCACGGCGTTCGCGGCGCGCTCCGGTTCGGAGCTGCTCCTTGACCACCGTCGACTGATGACAACGCTCTCGGGCGCGCGCAACGAGACGCTGCCACCGCGCCTGTGGACCATCGTGGACCACTCCTCGCAGCCCGCGGGGGTGCCCGACGAGAAGTTCCGCGGCGACGTGACGCGCACGTTCCCGGCGTACGCCAAGCGCGGCGTGGACTTCGACCATGACGGCAACCCCGACGACGTCACGGGTGACGGCCAGGTCACGCTTGCCGACGACTTGGCGCCGTACCACCCGAACATCATGTTCCCCGGCGCTGCGCTGATTCCCAACGGCACCGGCGGCAACAGCTACGGCATCGGCATCCGCGACGCCACCGGCGACGGCAAGATCGACGTGGCCGACTTCGAGCGCGCCCGCCGCCGGTTCCTGGTGGACAACCGCAAGCTCGACCTGCGCCGTCCGAACGACGAGCCGGTGTTCGATGCCGCCACCAACGCCACGCGTCCGGCGAACGGGGGCGAGATCGCGTCGGCCGACGCCAAGTTCTCCTTCGACCTGCAGCGCATCATGCGCCGCAGCCTGATCGACGAGGGAAGCAAGCAGAGCTACCTGGGCCGTCCCGGCCAGAGCTCGCAGGAGGCCAATGCCTCGCTCGCGGCCACCAAGATGATGATCGCGAGCTTCGCGGCCAACACGCTGGCGTACCGCGACGGCGAGCGCCGAGTGACCAACACGCTGTACCTGGACCAGCCGCTGCATCCCACGGAAGCGGTGCCGGTCCCGGCCGACGCCGTGGTGGATCCGTCGGTCACCAATGCCGGGTTCATCGGCGTGGAGAAGCAGCCCTTCATCCAGGAAGTCTTCATCGCCTTCGTCTATCCGAAGACGAAGGTGAAGCAGTCCGACATCGATGCGGTGGTCGGCACCGGCCCCGGCACCAACCCGGGCTGCCCGGACCCGGCCAACTGCACGGTGAGCTCCTCCGACCCCTACAAGCTGCCCGACTGCACGGCCAACGGGGCAGGCGAGCACTTCGTGGTCTACGACCCCGCGGACCCGGCCACCTGGCCGGCGGTGGTGTTCGTGGCGCAGGTGGCGAACCCGTTCAACGAGCCCGTCAACCTGGCGGACTTCGAGCTGCGCGTGAACCCCGCCTCGGGCGCTCCGCAGCGCTTCTTCTTCGGTTTGCCCGGTTCCACCGGCACCAAGAGCGGCAACATCTACGGAGCCGACGTCGAGCTCGGCCCCTGCACGCCGGAAGAGCCGCGCACGGCCATCGTCTTCAGCCTCCCCGAGAAGTTCCCCAACGGCGACGCGTTCCCGCGCGATGCGTGGCTCGACTTCCTGGACATCGGGGCGTCCATCGACACGGACGGCAACGGGTCCATCTCCGCGGCCGAGGCCGACCCTTCCAACGACGTGAAGCCTGGCCAGCCGTTCAATCCGGATGACAGTGCCATCTTCGCGCCGGCGTGGGGCGGCGGCACCCTGGAGACGAGCAACAAGCGCGGCGGCACGCTGTACTTCGATGCAACGCGAACCACCACGCCTGCCACGTTCCCCGGCCTCGACGTCAGCGGTGACCTGAACCGCTGGAAGCCCTCGGCCTCCGTTGGCGGCGCACCGCCGACCAATTCGTACGTGGAACTCCGCCGCGCCGTCTATCCGAGCAACGGCGGTACCCCCACGTGGACCGTGGTCGATCGCTTCGAGAACGAGCTCGATCCCTCGCTCAACGGGCAGACCGGCCAGCGATTCACCGATCTCCTGCTCCGCAACTTGATCGACGGCGCCACCGGCTCGCTGCCGCCTCCTCCGGACATCCAGTGCCGCTCCGGCAGCCTGGCCATCAACGGCATCCGTATCAAGCTCGAGGACTACTTCGTGACCTGGGCGCGCGGCGGCCGCCAATGGCTCTTCGACACGCAGAACGGCCTGCAGGGCTCGCCCCTCGGCCGCGGCGTGATCACCCCCGACGAGCGCACCCCACGCTACGCGTTCGCGCGCACCACGGGCGTGATGGCAAGCTCCTCCACCACGAGCGGATCCGCGCTCCAGGAGACCATCGTCGGCGGCACCGATGCCGGCGGCCGCAAGGGCGAGGTCCTGTCGAAGGCCACCGATCCGGACGGCACCACCGCCGGCAACGGCTGGATCAACGTTCCGTACTTCAACGTCTGGGGCGAGCAGAAGCGCGGCAAGCCCACCTTCTTCCCGACGCGCATCTGCGAAGGCACGCAGAACCGGACCTACGACTACCCCGCGTGGCGCCTGAACAACGCGACGCCGCCCAGCGGGATGACTCTGAACTACGGCGAGAAGGGCGTCACCGATCGCTCCTTCGTCGATGGCTCGGATCCGAAGAACTTCCTGGCCCCGTACCGCTTCTTCCAGAAGGACGCGGACTTCGACCAGGCGGCGGAGATCCTGGACGTCCCGATGTGGGGCCCCATGGTTGACCGCTCGGGAAGCGGCCGCACCTACGCCACGCTCTCGGAGATCCTGGCGCAGCCGCAGGACTCCACCGCCACGCTCTACTTCCCCAAGTTCCCGAAGCCGGCACAGTCGAACGGCGTCCGTGCATACGGAGCGGACGAGGTGCACTACAACCGCCTGCAGCTCGAGCCGGCGCAGTATGACACGGTGACGCCGCCCGGCGGTCGTCCGAACCTTCTGAGCGGTGTGCAGACCATGCCGCCTCCGGTGGAGACCATCACCGCCACCACGCCGGCGCAGCAGAACGGCATCGGCTTCAACAGTCGCCTGCCGGGCGGTGCATCGCTCCTGGACGCGTTCGTGGTGGATGACCGCGGTGCGCAGCCCTTCGACAGCTGGTCCAGCACCAGTGCGCCGGACGGGGCCATCGACTTCAACGAGCGCGCCGCGGCGGAGAACCGTCGCCTGCGCCTGGCGCGCAACTTCGAGGGCAAGCTCACGCCCGGGCTCATCAACATCAACACCGCGCCCATCGAGGTGATGCGCGCGATGCCGCAGATGCTGCGGCTCTCCTACGACGACGACTTCCCGATCACCAAGACCTCGGATTCGGATCCTTCGACGCTGAACGCGTCGAGCTCCGGCACCGCGTCCTCGGCGCTCGGCAAGCGGCGGCAGATGCGCGACGTCTCCACGTGGCAGGCATCGCCGTACGAACTGACGGGCGGGCTTCCCGGATCGGCCAATCCGCAGTCGATCCTGTTCGACTACGGCATCGCCGCGCCGCGCGTGCGCATCCCGGAGGCGATCGAGCTGTGGCGCAACAAGACCAACGTCAACACCGCGCTGACGAACAACCAGTTCCCCAACCTCCCCAGCTACTTCAGCCGCGGCCTGGACCTGCCGGATGCATCCAACCACCGTGAGTGGTGCCCGGACATCCGCAGCGAGCGTGGCTTCGACAGCCTGGGCGAGCTGGCGGTCCTCACCAAGGGTGCAGAATTCTCGCCTCCCGCCGCAAGTGACGCCGACGGCAACGGCACCCCCGACGTCCAGGACATCGCTAAGGGCCTGGTCAAGGACGTGAACCGCAACAACGTGGCCGATTCGGCCGACGTGACGCCCACGGTGACCGGCGCCAACGGCAGCGGCCCGCTCATCAGCTGGAACGAGGCCGAGGCGTGGTCGATGCGCTTCGGCGGCCTGGATCCGTACCGCACCAAGTGGGACGACCCCACGTGGGGTGCCGGACGCAACGCGCCGGTGGGCTCCGGCCCGCAGTCTGCGGGCGGCAGTGCGCTGGCGTACCGGACGGAGGGCATTCCCAAGACCCTCAATGCGAATGCCACGCAGTCGTACCCGCTGACGGGCCGTACCGCCATCGACAAGCACCTCCTGGTGGTGGCCACGGACGACCGTTCCACCTCCGGCGTCATCGAGACCGACGACCCGAGCAACAACTCGCTGGGCGCTGCCTTCACCGAGACCAAGGCCTACCGCTACGACCAGACCGCCGGCGACGCCGTGGAGCAGAACCAGCTCCTGAAGGGCATCTCCAACCTGGTCACCACGCGGAGCGACGTCTTCACCGTCTGGCTGCGGATCCGCACCATCAAGCAGGACCCGCTCACCGGCCAGTGGAACGGCACCGACCCCGAGTTCATCATCGACGACTCGCGGTACATGATGACGGTGGACCGCTCCTCCGTGGATCGCCCCGGCGAGCAGCCGCGGATCGTGAGCTTCGTGAAGGTCTCCAACTGAGCCGGTCCGCCGATCGGAGTGCCGGTCCCGCATCCGCGGGGAGCGTGCCGCGCGCCATCCGCAGAATCACTCCTTCGCGCGCCCGCGGCTCGTGATCTGGAGCGTCACCACGTCGCTCGAGCGGCTGAGGTCGATCACGCCGTTGGCCGTCCACGCGTAGCCCGCGGGGTAGGGCATGGTGACCGCGCCCGGCACCGGCGAGGCGAACCCGTAGCAGATGGGCAGGCAACGGTTGAGGTCATCCCACGTGCCGAAGTTCTTCCATGGCCGGTCCACGGTGATGCCGCCGCGGATGCTGCCGCGCAGGTCGTTGGGGCTGAACGGCACCCAACCCGCGCCTGGGAGGAAGAACTCGCACCAGGAGATGAAGCGGGTGCGCTGCGAGGTGCCGGCCGAGTTCGACTGTTCCGCCATGCCGAGCACCACCCGCGCCGGGATGCCGGCCGCGCGCAGGACGGCCACGCACGCGGCGGCCACGTCGTGGCAGCTGCCGGTGCCGGCGTTCATGGCGTTCCA
>Ga0114968_10001403_pt1 | contig 18489 bp, 17 predicted proteins | sample M_130807_EF_Meta_FD_87020 | JGI IMG/M metagenome (GOLD analysis project Ga0114968, IMG submission 87020) | Freshwater microbial communities from Lake Montjoie, Canada to study carbon cycling - M_130807_EF_MetaG | ecosystem: Environmental > Aquatic > Freshwater > Lake | place: Lake Montjoie...
TCCCTTATGGTAGCTCTCGTTTTCGTGTAAATTTTGGGGCAGATCGTAGAGGACTTACCATGGCGGCTCGTAAAATTCCAACCAAGATACCTAATATGGAAGATTTAGGGTTACCAAGAAGTGCTCAACAGCTTTGTCACCTAGACCGTGGTCTGGTACTAGTTACTGGTCCTACCGGTTCAGGAAAGTCTACTACTCTAGCTGCAATGCTTACCAACATTGCCATGAACCAGTCGAGACATATTATTACCCTAGAAGACCCAATTGAGTTCCATTTACCTAATGGTAAATCAGTAATTCATCAAAGAGAGATGGGCGCAAGTTTTACTTCCTTCCCAGATGGTTTAAGACAAGCGCTTCGTCAGGATCCAGATGTGGTCCTAGTTGGTGAAATGCGAGACTTAGATACAATCAAAACAGCAACCCAAGCGGCGGAGACTGGCCACTTAGTTTTTGGCACTCTGCACACTTTCGACGCTTCGGCTACGGTAACTCGTATTGTTTCTGCTTTTCCAACAGATGAACAAGACCAAGTGCGCTCTTTGCTAGCATATATACTCAAAGGGATAGTTTCCCAAACTCTGCTCCCTACTGCATCAGGTAAAGGAAGAGCGGCAGCGTTTGAGATTATGATTAGCAATCCCGCAATAGCTAACAACTTAAGAAAGATCGACGGACAGTCTACCATTAGACAGACCATTGAAATCTCCTCTAAAGAGGGCATGCAGACTATGGATATGGCGCTAGCAGACTTAGTAAGGCGCAGAGTAGTGACCGAAGAAGCTGCTTTAGAGAAAGTAACTGATATCGAAAACTTTAATCGTCGAGTGCTGGGCAACTAAGAAAAAATAGACCGATAATGTTGAGGAAGCAAATCAAATAATTTGCTTTATGCTGGATAGTTGCACTATAGCAAAAGGAGGATTTATGGAAAACCAAGATAGCAAGGAGAACGATGTTGTCCAGGTGGAAGAGGCAGAATCTTTTGATCGCGAGCCAACAGAAGAAGAAATTAAAGCGGAAGAAGATACCTATTTTCTAAAATCCATAGCCCCAAAAGATGAAAATGAAAAACGTAGAGTACTCGGTGCTCTACATCGAACATATTTAACCGATAGAGGGAAGCGATAAAATGGCAGAGATGATTGGCGTGGATATTGGAGCAACTGCTGTAAGAGTAGTGCAAGTTGCCGGTGTTGATTCTCGCGGTATGGCCATTGTGACCAAAGTTGGAATATCACCTGTGGCCGAAGGGGCTATTATTGCTGGTAGAATCAGAAAGCCCGAGGAAGTTTCGGTAGCGTTAGTTCGTGCTTTTAAAGAAGCTGGCATAAATCGTCGCTATGGTTTTGTAATCGGAATTGAATCTCCGGAAATATCTTTAACATCCATCTCTCTTCCAGCTGCTTTAAAAAGAGACGAAAGAGGTGGCGCAATACGAACGATGAATAAGCCACTAGCACCGACATTTGGTATTAGTGACTCAGCAATAAGTACTTGTTTAATTGAGACCTCTGAATTAAATAAGACTCCTATGCATACAGTTTCCGTAGCGGCCGCTTTACGTAGTGAGGTAGATATGCTCTCCACCGTCTGCGCTCTAGCAAAAGCCACCCCTAGATCAATCGATCTAACCGGAGCCGGGTTACTAAGGGCTTATACCAGGGCTAATCCTGAAAACCATGAGATCGGTACCGTAGTTTCCATCGGAGCTAGTCGCGTAACAGTAGCAACTCGTTCTGGGATGCATCTTAGATCTTTAAGAACAGTAGCAGGAGCGGGCTCGGAAATAACTAGAGCAATTATTCAGGCAACTGGTGAAGAGTATGATAGAGCTGAAGAATTAAAAATATTAGCTCGCATAGATAACAGTGGATTTAATAAAGCATCGAGTTCATACCAATTGGATGAAAGTTTTTCTATGGATGGCTCTGACCCAGTAGAGAGAGCTATCGCGAACTCAACCAATATTCTAGTAGATTCGATTGCTCAAGCAATTGAATCAGATGCTAACAACTTTAACTCCTTTAGTCAGGGAGTAGTCTTAGTAGGAGGTACTGCGCTCCTTAGAGGACTAAAAGAAAAACTTACCCAGAGAATTGGCATCCCAGTGTCAATCGGGCGCCCCTGGGCAGAGATTGAACGCTCCCGTAGAAATGCGCTATTTTTTAAGGAAAATTCTAAGGTTGATCCAAGGCTCCTATTAGCCATTGGACCTGCAGTAGGGCTAGCGCTCTGGAAGGATCCACTATAATGAGCGAGAAAGATGTAAAAGAAAGTAAAAAAGTAACTAGTATTCTATCAGCGAGAAGAACGATACCAACGAGCTCATACGATTTATTGGAAGGTACTTTTAAGATAGCGACCAAAGCAAGAAATGCTGGTATAATTATTTTATCATTAAGTATAATTATATTTTCATATTTTCTAGTATCAGGTTTACTAACTGAGTCGAGAGTAAAAAGTATTAAGTCAAAGGTAGAGGCCGTTAAAGCAGAGAAGTTAAAAGTATCTGCTGAACTAGGGGTAGTAGAAGGGTTTCCGGATGTGAGCCCCTTAACACTGTTAAATAAGCAAACTCGAGTAACTAAAGATATCTATGAACTAGGGGTTGCGCAAGCAAGTACATTCCAAGTTCTGGATAATCTAAAGAGCACCATGATTAATGGGATATTATTAAGATCGATTAATTTCTGTTCATCAGAACCAAGCACAACAGGTGACTGCGGCGCTACTGACCAAAAAGCTACTCAAGGAAAGATTGTTAAAGTTGGATATATTGCGATCGATTTCGCGGTAGAAGATCTAGCCATTGCCTCGCAGTGGGTTAGCAATATTAAACAAATGGCTTGGGTAAAAGATGTTAAGTATTCAGTAGCTGGTAAGAATGTTAAAATTTACGCAACGCTAGTACCGGACCTTTTCCCTCAAGAGTCATTAAACACAGTAAAGAGTCTGGGTTTCAATCTACAGGTAAATAGCACGCCTCCATTAGCGGAAGGGAATACTCAGTAATGTTTGATAAACTTAAGTTAATTGAAAGAAAGTACCTTATTATCTCAATTATTTTCATTCTCATGGCATTTGGAATGCATAGCATTGTGAACGCCCCAGGAAGCCAGAAAATCACTGATGCTAAAAAATCTCTGACAGTAGAAGAAGATAGTTTAAAGAGTACACAGGAACAAGTATCCGCTGCTAAAGGAACAGGTGTAGGTAATATTGCTGACGTGGCTAAAGCGATTGATTCTTACGAGTCGCTAGTAGGAAAAGATATTGATGAACTTATCTTCGATAATACACTTTCCAATATTGCGAAAACCTCTGGCGTAGTAATTACTCCACCTCAAAGAAGTGAGCGGTATATGATTACAGATAAAGGTATAGGGTATTATAACTTTAAGTTTAACGCTACGGGCACATTTGACCAATTGAGAAGTTTCTTTACTACAACTCAAGGCGCTGCTGGTTACCTTACCTCGGTAGGGGAGACGGTAATAAATTTCCAAGGGGTAGTTACCAATCCGGATGGTACTACTAGCGCTGTAGCAAACCCATTTTTAGCCACTATGACCACATCGGCGACGATAAGAGTATGGGTAGATTTAAGCGATCGCCTAATTGCTAAGGGTGTCTCTTCTCGTGAAGAGGGTCTTGCTTCCAATAAGGGTAGCACTACAAAGCTGACTCCCGGCACTCCAGCCAAGTAGCATATGCTTAGTTTAAACACTTGATAACCGAAATAGAGATGTGAGATATCACTAGCTCTTTTAAGGTGAATAATCCAAAAAAAACATAAGATAATAGGCATGAATTGAAGAAGGATATTATTACCTAAGAAAAAGTTAGGCTTATTTTCTTTGCAACAACAGTAAGAACATATTATAAATGTAGCAGATCGCTACAAGAAATACGGAGTATATTATGGAAAATTTTCAAACTCGAAATAAATCAAAAACCGAGGATTTTCCAAAGGAAACTTCTCCGGTTGATATTAAACTTTTAGAATTAGTAATTGTAACTTTACGAAAGACGATAGCCTCACTGCATGAGTCAGACCCTGACAGTATTATGCAATATGTGCAGCGAATTATCTCATCGGAAAAAGTTTTGAAGTTACTACCAAAGAGTTTTCAAAAAAATTATGATGGCATCTTTGAGATACTTACTCATGAAACTTCGGTTTCTAGTGGTACACCGATTGACTTGTTTAACTTACCAGTGGTTACACTGTATAACGAGCAAGTAAAAGCGGAACTCAAGGAAATCCAGGCATACATCAATAAACTTGGTGGTATGTTTGATCCTCACGCTCAATGGGCTGATTTAGTAGAAATTGTACAAAGAAATTTCACTAAGAATAAAGCTAATGAGTTAGTGGTAGCGCTTGATAAAAATGCTAACCTAGAGGATTTAATGAAAAAGTTTAAAGAAATCGAACCTCCAACTGCGAAGAAGTCTGTTAGTCGTAAAGACAGAATTAAGACCGCTGACCAGTTGATTACCGATCTCAATATTGCTAATGCTGGTAAATCAGCGTTACGTTTTTCATCTGGTCTCCCAACTTTAGATCGCGGTTACACTAACCAATATGAGACCATGGGATTTATTTCTCCTGGACAATTCATCGTGGTTATGGGACCAACCGGTACTGGTAAGACTTCTTTTACAAATACTGTAACACCAAGTTTTGGTATTGATCTTAAAAACTGGGGCTTAAAGGACGCACTACAGGTTCTTTGGCATACAGAAGAAGAGTCCATCGATAAACTTAAGGGTTTTCGTATGGATCAAAAGATGAAGTATCATCACTTAGCAAATAATTTAATCATTGATGCTATTGGTACCTCCCGTAAAAGAATGGCTGAGACATTATATGACCTAGTAATTGATGCTGATGAAAAAGCACGAAAATTGCATCGTCCTATAACAGACTTCTTACCTTACATCTGCCAACTAGATTATTTGCAGTCCATCGCCGAACCCGGTGAGGATGAAAAGACGGCAACCGCAAGGACTGCTGAATTTTTACTTCGAGGTGTTTGTGCTTGGGATCCAGAGGAAATGAATAAGTTCTCAGGAGTAGATTTTCGTGCTTATGCAGGAATGGCTTGGCCAAAAGGAATGGAACATCATCGCATTGCAGTTGTTGCTTATGCACAGCTAGTTAAGGTCGATGATGAATCTCTTTACTATAAGAGTGGAAAAAGAAACATTCAAGTTTCCGATTTTGCTATTTTAGATGAAAAAGACCAACCACTTTGGGATTTACGTGAGGGCGATCTTCGTCTTTTCGGAAAAAACCAAATGCGTGGTTCTGGTATTATTGCCCAGAACGCTCATGCAATTGTTATTTTGCATCGTTCGGTTCCATACAATAATCCATCAAAAAAGGATGACAACGGCAAATCACATCTAAGTGATACAAGAGCCAGAATCCTATTTGATAAAGCTAGAACCGGTTCTACCATGGCTTACGCTCCTATGCGATTTGATGTACAGAGTACTCAACTAAGAGCTCAGTACTACGATGAATTAGCGGAGCGGGCAATCCAAGCTGGAATCCTAAAGAACTTTGATCCAACGTATCAAGAATCTGGGGATCCAATCTTGCCTATTCGTGAAAGTGTAAACCCGCTAGAAGAATATCGTTACTAACTAATAAACCCTCTCTGTAATGGAGAGGGTTTATTTTTTTAAAGTGCCGGCCAAATTTCTATAACAGAAATTGCTAATGCTTGAAGGCGACGAATTTTACGGTCTCTCCATTTGGCATGATTAATTGTTATTTTAAATTCTCTTTTAATTTCGCCGCGGGAGTACTCTCCACCTAGGGTTGTCGACCAGTTGGTGCGTCCCGGTAGAGTGAAGGTGATAATTGTAGTCGTGTCAAACTGTTCAATAGCTCCGCCGAGAGCTTTGATCTCGCCAGAGAGAAAGGTCCAATCAACTTCCTTTTTAAGAGCAGATTTTATCAAATCCCCATAGAAAGGCAGAGCGATCAGTTCTGTAAACTCCGCTTTAAGATCTACTCTGGCACCGACGGTATCGAGTTGCTTAACATTAAGAATTTCGCGCTCAGTTTCGATCGCTTTAAGATTAGGTGTTTCAACTGCAAGAGCATCATAAAAAGAGCGGGTATTTTCCCAATAGTTCTGAGCTTTTTGGGCTAGCGATAGATCCAAAAGCGCCAAAGCTTCCATATCTACTTCTAGGTTTCCGTTAATCTCGAGACCGAGTTTTTGAAATTTTGCCTCAGCGGAGAATCCAGGGGCTACGATTTCAAGTACCGGTAGTGGTAATGTCATATCTTTGCTCATAGTAGTTATATGTCGGCGAGGGGGAAAATCGGGGGCGAGAAAGGAGTAGTAAGAGAAAGAATAAAGTTATCCACAGGGTAGTATAGCGGTCAAAATAGGGTAACTATTACTGCCAAACCCTACGATGAGAGCAAGGTTTTAAATTGTTAAGAGATTTGGTAGCTTGGCTAGGAGAGGAAGAGAGTGGCCAGAGAGGCTGAGGTTAAGATGAATTTGGCTCGTTTAGGTAGCCTTTAGGGATGCAATTAAGAGTAAAAGAGTATAAAGCTTTTAGTAAGAAGGGTAAAAGAGGAGGAAAAGGGTTACTAATTATCTAAATTAGACTCTAGGAAATCAAGGGCTTCGGTAAGGGAGAAGAAGCCGGGTAAAGAGTTTATAATTCCATTTTGATCGATTAGCAGAGTAGGTAGGGTTCTGACGCTATACTGTAAAGGAAGATGTACCTCTTCGCCCACATTGATAGGAGTGATTTGGTACTTTAGTAGAATCCCTTGAAACTCCTGTAACAGATGCTTAGTGTATGGTAGCCAAGGGGCCACGAAGAGGTAAATTTTTAAGTCTCCAGGTTGGGTGTTAAACAAAGTCAAACTCCAAAACAATAGGAAGATGATCCGAGAACTCGACTGGAAGGGTGAAAATATTATGTACAATGAGATTTTGGGCGAAAAAACGATCTATGGGCTGCGTGGGTAGCGGATTGATGAATGTAGGGAAGAGTTCTTGTTGGTAGGGTATTAGAGCGGAGTACTCCGCCTCTATGATGGTATTGAAATCTCCCCCTAAAATAGTGGGCTCAGAGGTCTTAAAGTATTGGGCTAGCTGTTTAAATCCTTCCGCCCTTTCAATGGGCCACATGGAGAAATGAGTATTTAGAAGAGTTAGATTAGCCTCTGGTATTTGAAGAGAAACTTGTTGGATAGCTCTAGGTTCTACCTTATGGAGTTTACCGATAGTATCTTCCTTCTCTCCAGAACCCAAGATAGGTAGAGGGATTAGAATGTTACTCAATAAAGGAAAGGAGGAGAGGATACCCGTTCCATAATGACCGTTACGGTATGGAAAGATTTTAGCAGGAGCCGTGTAAGGTAAAGTAGAGTAAGTAGCAAGCATTTGAAGTTGATCGACTCCGAGAGACCGATCATTAGCATAATCAATCTCTTGAAGTAGACAGAAGTCTATTGCTAAATCGGAGATCAGATTACCAATTTCTAGCAAGGTATCTTTTCCGGATAAATCTACTCCGTGATGAATATTGTAGTTTAGAATGCGATACATAGGTTAAATTGTTTTCCCATAGGGCTTTATGTCGCGTAGATAATTTAATGATAGACAAAAAAATCAGGCCCCTACGAGAGAGGCCTGATTTCAAAGTTATTACTTTGTTTTAACTAGCTTACGCAAGTTTAGTTTAAGATTTTCAACCTTAGGCATTCTAAGCCCAGGTTCCCGAGCTTCCCCGAGATTTGAAAACCAGTTACGGATCGCTATTTGAGCGCGGACGTCATCATGATTGTAATCCTTAATACGAGAGCGGTTTTGCTCACGCACTTCTGGTTCTTCATGATTAACAGCGTCATGGTACCAAGCCAGAGAGTTTCCTCCACCTGGATCCTTATCACGCCAACTAAAGCGTGCCCATTTAGCAATGGTTTTTAAAGTATGATTTTCCGTTGGCCAAATTAAATTATTTTTGACAATCGGAGCCATATCAATAAATTCATTTGAATCCATGAAAGCCATGACTTCTTCGACAGGAGGTATACCAGGTTTACCGGCATGCTTCTTGGCAAGTTTTTCAAAAGCGGTACGTTCATGCGCTGAGTAATGATAAGCTCGGTAGCTTTTCTTATTACTTTTTGCGTAATGACGTTGACCAACGATATGTTCCCAGAATTCTGAAAACACTCTAGCCTCACCCGCATCGGAATGAATCCATGTTTCAAAGGCGTGGTAGGTAGCTTTCACAGAAAGTTCCTTATCACGAATACGTCTTTCCGTAGTTTGCACTCCGATAAGATATACTATACCATCACTATCTTCAATATCGATATCTTCTTCAATCGCAGCTCTTTCCAGAGGTACGAAGTTAATGCCACGAGCAAGGTGAACCTTACCGCGGAGTTTAACTTTAGCAATATCGATCATGTCTGGAAGATTTTTAATTTCCTTACCAGAAAGTTGAGCAGTTAGCAGACATAGTTTATCTAGATCTTTAACAGTTTGAAAACCATGTTCCAGGAGCGTAGTTGCGTCTTTATGAAATTCGGAGAGTAGAGTAGAACTCTTCATATCCTCTGTTTCAGTAAGTAACGCTTGTACATTTACACCAAAACTAATTAGTTTTGCGGTAGTATAGTCCAAGGAAGCAAGATCTTTAGTGGATACCAGATTGTTATCATAGTAACCCTTAGAAATCTTTGAGTTCATACCAGCAAGTAACGAGATGTGATCCAAATCGAATTCCAACTCGTCATGACATATGGTACGGAACTGACACGATTGACATTCTTGTTTCCATTCAGGAAAAGTAATGGCTACACCTTCTAGAGCATTCTGAGCAACATCGAGACGGAAATTAAATTCTGTATCGTAGTACTCCATGGCTGAGACACGACCCTTTCCGTTGTTACCAACGTAGAGAGCTTTATCTAAATCATGCCAAAGAATTACTCCTTCACGACCGATGATACCACCAAGAGGCTTATCATTTGCGTAGCCTAGTTTTTCTAGCATACGATGGTAGTGAGCAAGTTGTAGAGCATCAACTTTTTGTGGATTTCCTTTTCCAAGCTCTTTGCTCTGGCGACTAGCATATAGTGGATTATCTAAAGTAGAAATTTCCCATAGTCCGGGAGCTGACTCATTTTCAAGAACTTTATGGTCCTTAACGTCAACAGGAATCCAGATATTTTTTCCAGTTTCCTTATTCTTACCAAGTAACACTAAAGCATCAGGTTCACCAGTGCGATGAGCATTAAAATCTTGCGGAAGACGAGCATTCCAAATTACTTTGAAACCCTTCGGATTCTCCATAGTCGCTAAGGTTTGTTCTTCCCGTCGAGTCTTTGACTCAAGCGAGCGATCACAAATATCAACACTAAAGATTTTCTTAGGATAAAGCTCATTCCATAGGTTACCTACTTCTGTTTCTTTCACTACACCACGAGCCATACGAAATTCGTCAGCAGGGGTATTGGGATCAAGTTTTACATCTTTATAAACAGGATCATAGGTTTTTCGAATTTTTTCAGCGCAAGACTTGGCGTCGTAACCACCGAAAATGATCGATTGTTTCTTTGTACGCGACAAGGTCGCCTCCAATTATAGGGGTTAACTTTTTTCGTTAACATGTAAAGTATACTGTTAAGGCAGAGGATAGATTATCATGAGTGACAAACCTCCGTTTTCCAACACAGTGGAACCTATGCCCTTAACTATAAAAGAATTAGAAAGCTCTTTAAATCCCAGTCAGAGAGAAGCAGTAAAGTATATTAGTGGGCCGGAATTAATTATTGCAGGACCCGGATCGGGTAAGACGAAAGCGCTTACGAGTAAAATTTGCTACTTAATTCTGAAAGAAAAACTCTCAATTAGTGATATTTTAGCGGTAACTTTCACCAATAAAGCTGCTGAGGAGATGCGAGAAAGAGTAAGCAGCATGATGGGTTTTGACGTTAAAAATAACTGGATTACCACTTTTCATTCTGCTTGCTTGAAAATCTTAAGAATTTATCATGTAAAGGCAGATTTACCTAAGAATTTCTCAATATTGGATAGTGATGCATCGAGATCAATAGTATCTATCGTTTTGAAAGATTTAGGATTTAAGGCGGAACCGGATGATATCAGAGATTACTTAAAAATGATCAGTAAAATTAAAAATATGGGTATATCGGGTAAAGCGTTAAGCAAAAACGCTCTTTACAAGGAGAAGAACAATAGAGAAATTTATGATAATTATTGTAACAAATTGAGTCAGATTGCTGCGTTGGACTTTGACGATATCTTACTAAAAACCTTACAATTATTGGAAAATGATGAAAGCACCAGATTGATTCTTCAAAATAAATTCAAATATATCTTAGTAGATGAATTTCAGGATACTAACATGATCCAGAATAAAATTATTAAACTACTTTTAAATGCTAAAGCAAGAATCTGTGTAGTAGGAGATCGCGACCAATCAATCTATGCATTTCGAGGTTCTTCACCTGAGTTAATTGAAAACTTTGAGAGCGATTACCCAGGTTGTAAAGTGTATTACCTAAATGAAAATTACCGTTCCACACCAGAGATCTTAGAAGTTTGTAGTAGTATTATTAAAGTAAATCCCGCAAAATATAGAAATGATTTAACTACGAGCAATGAGTCAGGGGAGAGAGTTCGCCTTGTAGGGTGCTACGACGATAAAATTGAAGCAAAATTTATTGTTGAAGAAATTAAAAAATCCAATATGGAGTCAGCGATACTACTTAGAACAAATTCCCAGAGTAGAGTTTTTGAAGAGGAGTTATCTAATAGTGGGATACCGTATCAATTAATTGGCGCTCATAAGTTTTACGATAGAATGGAAATTAGAGATACCTTAAGTTACATTAAACTTGCCACTAATCCTAAGGATGAGATTGCCTTTAATCGCTCAATAAATATTCCCCGTAGAGGGTTAGGGGCGGTTGCTCTTACAAAGGTAAAAGAGTACGCGGCTGAGTATACTGATTACGACTTAGTAGAAAGCATTAATGAATTATCTTACAACGGGGATGCAGCTGGTAAGCAGAAAGCTGGCTTTGAAAACTATTCGCTTACTATTGCGTCGCTAAGAAGTGAAATTAGTAAAGGTCCAGAGTTCGCGGTGGATTATTTACTTCGGGGTTTGGGTTTAATAACTCATTACCAGAGCGATAAGAGTGAGGGTCCAGATAGAATACTAAATATTGGTCAACTTTATGAAGGTGCTTTAACTTTCAGTAATAATTATCGCGAAGAAAAGGGTTTAGATATTGCCGGTGAGGAGATTACTACTGCTTGGCTAGAACATATCTCACTAATATCGGGGGTAGATGTTGTCGAAGGAAATATAGCTAAGAGTAAAGCATTTGTAATGACAGCTCATTCATCTAAGGGTCGAGAGTTTGATAATGTTTACGTAGCCGGCATTGAGCAAGGATTATTTCCCTTCGTAAAGTATGGTGAAGAAATCAATGAGGAAGAAGAGAGAAGGTTATTGTTTGTGGCCACTAGTCGTGCGAAACAAAAACTTACTCTATCTTATGCTGAGAGAAGATATCTCTATGGACGGTCAACTGACCAAAGACCATCAATCTTCTTGAAAAATTTACCTGATACTGTAATACGAGTAAAGAAAGTTGGGGAGATGAAAGGAAAAATCTACCAAGAGGAGTTAAGGAAAGCAACAGATAACCCAAGTAATCCTATCCATTTAATTCAGAGCAAGCGAATCACTACAGCAGAAGCTATTGTAGGAGCTAAAGTAGAACACCCCATGTTTGGAAAAGGTAAGATTGAGCAAGTATTAAAGGATAACATTGTGATAAAATTTAAAGATGGTAGTGAAAGACAATTTAAAACTGAATTAACTCCACTAATCATTATTAGCTAAAAATTTGGTCTTTAGTATTTATTTTTTATATTAGTAGTTGGACTATTTCAAAGAATAATATTATTAGTAAATTGTACCTTTTATTATAGTTGAGATTACAAACTTATTTTAACAATTTTTAACTTGCATAAATAACAAAGATAAAGCATAAAATTTTAAGAGTTAAAGCCCAATAACATTTCGAAGACCGTTGGCAAAATTTAGTAGAGCCGGGACATCGGCTTCTCCGACAACTATTTCGTAGCCGGCAGGTAGGTGGCGATAACTTTTAATACCGTTGTCAATTGTTTCCCGGTAAGTACTTTGGTCGGCATCGACCTCAATCAGTAGAATCATCTGCCCAACAGTTAAATCGGTTACAATTCTTCTAATACGATCCAGAGGGATTGTGACGTTAAGCATGCGACCATTGGTATTTATCTCGCCTAGCATAAATTTACCGGGCGAGACAGCGTAAAGAGCGAATACTTCCGTTTCGGCCTTAAGATAAAAGCTAGCAATCGGCCAAGAGGCTTCGTCTTGTAAGCTCTCCATATCAGTGCCTAAAGTTACGGTTACAAGGTCGCTGATTGCTTTATTGGAGATAAAAGGAGCTAGAGCGCTTAGTAATTGAGCATTTACCACTTCATTTCTATCCATAGGATTAATGGTGCGACAGTATTGTTTTATGTCATGAGGCAAGGGTGTTGATTTGAGTATTAAATAGATGCCCTTATAGTAATTGGTAGACATAAAAATGTGTCCTCTAATATCTCTCCGGTTATCCGGAAGAAGGGAAAGATATGAACGGTATCGAATTTACCGCTATTGGCAATCTTACTCGCGATGCAGAACTACGCTTCTCATCAAATGGTAAGGCCTGGGCTACATTCTCAGTTGCAGTCAATGAAATCTCAACAGTTAATGGAGAGCGACGTGAGAACGTTAGCTACCTTGATTGCAAGGTTTTCGGCGAACAAGCTGAATACTTAGTTGAGTCTGCTGGAAAGGGCAACCGCGTATTTGTCACTGGAAAACTCCGTGACGAAAAGTGGACTGACCAATCTGGTGCAGAGCGTCGTACAAAGACTCTCTACGTTGATGAAATTGGAGTCTCAATCCGTTGGGCTACAGCTTCAGTAACAAAGAAGGCCACTGGTTCTTCACAAGCTGCTCCAGCACCTGTTGCTAGCAACGGTGGAGATTTCTCATCTGACGTCGCGTCAACTGAAGAAAATCCATTTATCTAATTTAAAGAGGGTCCCTTTGGGACCCTCTTTCTTTTTATGAAGATATAGCAAAGTTTGGAATCATTAAAGTATGGAGAAAAAATTATTACCACTTATAGGCGGGTTAGATATAAGTGAGGATCAAAGTCGTAAAATAATTATTGGTGATATTCATGGTTGCTTTCACACACTGGAAAGACTCCTAGGTGAGTTAGGTTCCAAAGATGGATACCATCCTCCTGAAGGTTACAAGATTTTATCGTTGGGTGACCTAAACAATAAGGGAGCAAATTCGATAGCAGTGCTCAACTGGGCCATGGATCTTACGGCAAAGGATATGCTTTACACTGTAGACTCCAATCATGGTCGTCGACTAGCTCGTCGGTTAAGTAGTAACTGTCGCCCAGGAGGGGAGGTAGAGAGAACTTATCGAGAGATAAAAAAATTAGAAGATTTGCCTTATGAAGATAAGGTGGTGGACTACTTAAGTAGTTTACCAGCATATATAAAAGCCTCGGGCGGACCTTGGGGAGAGTATTATGTGGCGCACGCTGCGGGTAGTCCTAGGTTACTGGAGAAAAGTGAACTGAGTAATAAAGAGAGAAACTTCTTCCTAGGAACAGATAGTTTTCGCTGGTCAGGGAGTAAGCTAATAGTTACTGGCCACGTTACGGTTAAAAATCCAACAAAAGAGATACACACCCCAACTAATGGCACTGTGATTAGGTTGGATACCGGGGTAAATTTAGGTAATTTATTGAGCGCATATCTACCAGAGGATGATAAATTCATCTCGGTTAAAACTGATATAAGAGATTTATAATATTGGTTTTTTCGTTTTAGGCTACAACAGTTAAAAACATGTGCTAACCATATTCTTTTAGGTTTTAACCTAAATGCAGTATGGGAGTGTTATATAAACCCACATAATTAAGGGATTATTTAATCCCAACAGCTACGGCTGACAATTAAAGCACCCTCTTTTAGAGGGTGCTTTTTTTATAAACATTTTTGATAGTAACCTTGGTTAAAGTGTATATTCATCAACAGTATTAAACATGAGATGCGCAAAAACTAATATAATGTGCTACGGTGGACATATCGTCTTGGATGATTATAGAGTTTTCACTTTGGTAGATGGCGCGGTGCTAGAAATCAAAAATGGCCATATCTTTAAGCAAATTGCCAAAAATACAAAAGTTAAAGTAGTAGGAGTTCCCAAAGAATTAAGCATCAAAGTTACAAGCGATAATTTTCATAAGCTAACCGATCCACGTATCAAGGTTAGGTATACTTCCGCAGCTAAAGCGATGGGGCAGAACCACCTAGATCTACCGGAAGACACCAAAGATGAAGCTTTGCGACATAGCGAAGCAAAGAGAGTAATAGCAAGAGTGGCTAAGGAAGGAGATAACCGAGATCAGTTCAATAGTTGTGGCCAAAAGCTTATGGTAGCCTTTAAAGAGGTAGGAGCACTTGAGGTCGTTGAAAGAATAGAGTTTGGTATTAGTTCGGGCGAAATTACCTCTGTTAAGGGTATGGAACGTTATGTAAGTAATTTAAAAACCATGAAAGAAGATTTAGGGATAGTTGGGGGTTACAGCAAAAACCAATCTATACTAGAGAGAATAGGAAGCGAACCAGGCAAGTCGCCGAAAGTACCGTTGTTATGTAAGACGGAACAGGTTGATTCTCACGCTGTAATGAGGTTTTTCGAGAGAATAGTTCCTCGTCTCGAGAAACACCATATTGAGGAAGCCCGAGAATTTCATAGTCAAGAGGGCAACAAGAATAAGGATAGAGTGTTAGGTAAGTTAAAGAGTTCACTAGCGGAAAGTGGGATAACCGCAACCAGCTATCAAGAAGCTCAACGTTATTTAGCGAGTTTAGTAACAGATCAAGTGGGTAGCAGTCTTGTTGCGAAAGATCGATTTACTTTTTCACATCGTAATACTTCGAGCAGTAAAGATAACCGCTTTATACTTAAAGTTAAGTTGCCTTTGGGTGAAACAATGGAGATCGTTTGTGAACTATTAAAAAAACATCCTGGTTCTGCTTCATACGAAGTGAAGATTGTATCCCTCTGGGACGGCGATACTTCGAGTGGATATATGAGTGAGAAAAACCATAGTTACAACCAAATTGATGAAAGTTCAATTTGGTACTTTGATGGTTTAGCAAAGAATTTACAATACGACTTAGCCAGAGCCACTGAGAAAATTCTCGTGAAAGCTTTAGTCGGTAGTTAATAATTAGTGACAATGGTTTACTTGCCTCACGATAGGTAAAATGGAGATTATACATCAAGAGTTAAGTCGTTTCTATTTTGAACTAAAAGAATCGGTAGAGGAAAATCTCGAAGTATTATTAGGTTTGGAAATTTTAGTAGGTCATCCAATCCTCAATCTTAACACAATGATTAGAAGTATTTCGACAAATAACAGAGATATAATCTCGCAAGATTTTCTTTATGACGTAATCACAGAAGTAAAGGAATTAGATTATAACATCAGCGATAAACTTACCTTCCAAACCCAGTCACACAAAATCAGTTTCCAAGAAGCAGAGGGGGAGGCAGGGTATTCTCTACTAAAGATATCAAATACGAATGACGAGCACTTTATTATCTTAGCTTTTCACTACCAAGGCCTAATTTTAGTCGTTAAAGCTTATAGCGAGTTGAATGAGGAGATCAGAAAACTACTCTCTAGTGTGGGTTAAATCACATAAGTAATTCAAAAATTTTAATGAATCATTGCTCTGGCTAGGTACAATGTATTTATGAGAAGATCAAATTTAGGAAATTTACTAAACGTACTCTTTAAGGTTGATGAAAAAGATGCGATATTTGATTATCAGTTTAATATCTATCTTAATTCAATTAAAGGATATGTACATTTCTCAAAAAAGTGTAGCCGGTTAAATAAAAAACATGAAGTGGCAAGAGTTAGCCTAAAGAGTTTAATAAGAAGCACGGTTTGTGGAAATTGCACCTATGATTTAGCCTCACAACATAATGATGTATATGAGATACTGGAATTAGTGGAAGAGTGCGAATCGAAACCTTATAAAAACATTAACAAACGTGATTATAAAAATTGTGATTTTATGGAAAATTACTTATGGCTTTACGAGAAAAACCTCTTGGTGAAGAAATTAAAAGGAAGTAGCTTGTTAAATAAGTATATTGATGGTAAAGTGGTACTTTGGAACGAACATGAAAATTCCATTAGAGATTTCTATGGAAGAAAATATGGTTCAAAGATTAAAAATATGGCAATATATAACATCATTAACCAAGCAACTAAGAGCAATAATGATGTCAGAGTCGTAGGAGATAGAGTATTTAATCTACTTCAAGACCAGCACGAAAACGCGAAAATAGTACAACGATTATTTGAACTCTACAAGATTAACGGAAGAGGCAATTGTAAGGCGACGATAAAATTACTGGAAGAGGAGTTTCCTTTAAGAAAGCTGGAAGATCTCTCAGGAAATTTACCAATTAGAAAAAATTCGAATGAACCTTTGGAAGAGTATTTGAAGCGGTACTATCGCAAGGTACTTACTAACGGGTATAAAGAATGCTTCAAAACTTTCGCAACTTTAAGTAAAACCTGGGAAGATAAAAATAACTTAACTTTAGTTTTGACTAATAATTATGGCATCAGTGGAGCAAAAGGTTACGGCGCCTTGCTCCGCATGATGGTAGCACCCATTAAAGAAGCAAAAGGAAATAGCCTTTACGTGGTACCAGAGTACCTCGGCTATAGTTTGATATGCCATGAAAAAAATTGGGAGAGAAAAATAGTAAGGACAGAAAATTCCCTTGAGGAAATAACAGAGATAGCAGATAGCATTTTAGCGCTCTATCAGATTGAGTCACCCGATACCTACGGTGATTTACAAAATGTAATTGACGCAGTCAATAACTTGTATAAAGATAATTAAATAATAAGCATGCTTAACTAGTAATTGTAGTTAAGGAGAGGCTAATTAATTGAATTAAGTTAGAGCAGTTCCTTTAGTAGGATTTCGTTAAGTGAGGAATCAGAGATTACTATTTCGTTATAGTAATTCCTTTTTGCAATACTATAGATCCTTAAGGCTAGTAAATGGGTAATACGACTTAGAGAGAAGACTTCTCCCAAAGAATATTGGGCTAAGTAATTGAGAAAGGAGTCCAGAAAGTCATCCAAGAAGGAGAGATCGTACGGATCGTAAGAGAGTAGGATGGTTACTTCTTCCGGGGTGAGGAGGAGTATGGGAGGGCAACGCTCAATAATGGTAACGATCTCGCTAGAGGTAGAGAGTTTTTGTGTAGTATGACTTTCAAGGATACATATTGTTAACAGGTAATCTAACTGATCTATCTCTGCATTATCATTTAAAGGAGCCATGAGGTTAGTATCGGGAATGGAATTATCCTTAGTAGTTGTGAGATATAGTTAATTTATTGTTTATTGAATAAGTTTCCTGATTTATTGCTTTACGCATGGATAGTCAGAGGTATGAGAAAAAATGAACGCATCTTCGGTGTTTCAGCGGCATATCCAAAACAGCTGCTACGCCGGGCTTTTGAGCGCATAATTATTTTCTCAGTTTTAGCTTTTATAGCCGCCGCTATTTCTTTAATGTTAATTATGAGATCGAATAGTTATGATCGCGTTTTCTCGCTATTAGGCTTTACCGCCGCCTTTTTTGCTTTCTTCCAAATAGTAGCAGCGAAAGTAAAGGTCGATACCGCCTTGGCAGGAATCAAAGCTGAAGAAATGGTCTCTAGTAAAATTGAGAAGTACACCAACTTCTTTTTAATAAAAGGGGCGATGTTTAAAGCTAACGCTGGGGATATAGATCATATAATTGTGGGTAACAAGTTTGCGGTAATCGAAACCAAAAATGGCAGAGGTTTAGTAACGCATACGCGACAGGGAAAGTTAGCAATCAATGGTAAAGAGATGTATCGCTCTCCACTAATTCAAGCGAGAAAACAAGCGCAACATTTAAGCAAGTTAACTGGTGTTAACGTTACTCCAGTATTGTGTATTATAAACGCCGAAAATTCTCCCCTTAAAATTGAGGGTGTTCAGATTGTAAATATTAGCCAACTCCCAGATGTCTTAGCCAGTTTGCCAGATGTACTTACGCCGGAGCAATCTCAAGAGATGGTAAAGTTTTTGCTAAGCAAACAACTAAACTAAAAAATAACTACAATCCCTAGATTACCTATCTCTTAAAATACGATATTTGAAAATAGGTAGAAAGTTATTTCTTACTAAAATCCTTGGCATCAAAAGTGAAAGAGGTAGTTTCGATCTTACCTTTAACAACAAATTGTAAA
>Ga0114968_10001404_pt1 | contig 18481 bp, 14 predicted proteins | sample M_130807_EF_Meta_FD_87020 | JGI IMG/M metagenome (GOLD analysis project Ga0114968, IMG submission 87020) | Freshwater microbial communities from Lake Montjoie, Canada to study carbon cycling - M_130807_EF_MetaG | ecosystem: Environmental > Aquatic > Freshwater > Lake | place: Lake Montjoie...
CCGGGAATGACGCCCGTGTGGTTGTCGGTGTGCTTGATCGTCGCCGGCCTGTTTGCCCTCATGCGTGCGGATCGCATTCGCATCATCGCGGCGTTCGGAGTGCTGGCCGGGTTGGGCTTGGCGATGGGACTTATCCAGAGCGTGGTCCTCGTGACCCCTCCAGGTGCTGCAGGACTCACCCGACCCTGGCCGGGTCCGGCGACGCTGGTGATCGGGTTGTCGTTGATCGCGGCAGCGGCCGTTGCGGCCGAAGGTCTGCGGGGGCGACTCGTGGGAAGCAGCTTCAGCCTTGGTCAGCCGCTCACCGCATTCGTCGCGCTGGCTGCTCTCGTTGTCCCGCTGGTGAGTGCTGGCGCATTTGTCTTTGGCGTTGACATTGCATTGCGTCGAGCTCCGGCGTCATCGTTTCCGGCCTTCGTCGCCGCCGACTCAGAAAGTCCGCAGGCACCGCGCACTCTTGTCCTTGAGCAGGTGCCCGACGGTCCGGTCCGCTACTCGCTGGTCAACGGCTCAGGCCAGACACTGGGTGACGCCGAGACGGAGCCACCCGCGTCGGTCTGGACCGCGTTGGACGACATTGTCGCCGCGATCGCGTCGGGTCGTGGTGGTGATGAGATTCGTGCGCTGGATGGCTACGGCGTTCGCTATGTGCTGCTGTCCAACACCGGAATTCGCACGTTGGTGCCGACTCTCGATGCGGAACCGGGACTTCGTCGCCTGTCCACATCGGGTGGAGAAGTGCTGTGGCGCGTCAGCGGTGTGACGTCGCGAGCAAGGGTGGTATCCGCAGATGCGCAGGCTCCGCTCGGGCTCGCACCTCAGGGCACCGTGACCGCCGATCCGTACCTTGATCAATCGATGCCCGAGGGTGGACCGGGGCGGGTTCTCGCAGTAGGTGCAACGCTCGATGAGGGGTGGCGTGCTGCGTCGCAAGGACGCGAACTGAAGGCAGCGCCGGGTACGGGAAACCTGGCATGGTCGCAGGCTTTCGTGATTCCAGACGGATCGTCACCGGTACGCGTCTGGTTTGACGACACCTCCCGGGCGCGTTGGTTGTGGTGGCAGGGGATCGTGCTGGCAGTACTCATCGTTCTTGCGCTTCCGTCACGTCGTCGCGTAGACCCCGACCCGGACTTTGATGACGAGTACCTGGGATCTGACATTGCCACTGAGCCGCATGACGGCGGTGAGGTGGCATGACCGGGATCAATGGTGACGAGGGCCTGCGTGAGCCGGTCAACGAGGAGATCCAGGACATCGAGGGGTCACGCGATCAACCTGACGTGGAGCCGCTCGAGCGGCCCGGCGAAGAGTGGATAGCCGAGCTGCTCAAGGAGCAGGCCGAAGAACGTGCGGAGGCGCAGAGCGCTCTCGGTGGTGACGGCAGTGCAGAATCCGGTGATCCAGATTCCGGTGACGCCGATTCTGATGTCGAGTCCATCGACATCGGTGAGGCGGCGGTGCTGGCCCAGTCCGCAGCCGCACCTGAACACTTTGGTAGTCGCCTGCGCACGACCGTGTTGTCGCGTCGCGGTGCGATGGTCGGGCGAGGATGGCAAGGGCGCGCAGGCCGGCGTGACGTCGCGTTTGCGGGCGCGCGCACAGTGGTCCTTGTCGTCGCAGTTGCGCTGTCGCTCACCGCGATTGCCGCATTGATTCAGCGACCGCAACCCAAGCCCTCCGAGTACGGCACCACGACGGAGCCGATCGCAAGCACAGTCCTGCTGTGCCCGGAGCCCGGTGCGGGCAACGATCTTGATGTGCGCGTCTCCGCTGCGGTGATCCCTGACCTGCCCGGGCAAGATGCCCAGGAGGGCGTTGCGGGCTTGGTGACGCTGCCGGGCAAGCAGTCGGCCACCGCTCGAATCGCGGCCCCCGGCGGCCAGGCCGCGATTGAGGCGTTTGGGACCGAACTTCCGCCGATCCGCGCGTTCGGTGAGGGCAGCCTCGCGCCGGGCCTGGTTGCTGACCAGTGGGGTCGTGCCACGTCAGGAACCGGACGCGGCATGGCCAGCACCTCGTGCGCCTCGGCGGGCTCGGACTTCTGGTTCGTAGGCGGTGGCGCCATCGCGGGCCGCAACACTCGAATCGTGTTGGTCAACCCCGACGACACGGCGGCTGCCGTAGACGTGGTGGTGCTTGGCCCGAGCGGAGTCATCGACACTCCGGCGGGGCGTGGACTCGTCGTCCGGCCCAAGAGCAGAACTGTGGTTCGTCTGGATTCATTGGCACCGGGCATCAACGCGACAGCGGTCCACGTGATCGCGCGAGCGGGACGTGTGGGTGCCGCGGTAGATGACGAGCAGGCGTCGGGGCTTTCGGTGGTGGGCACTGACTGGATTCCTGCGGCAGCCGAGCCAGCCACCAAGGTGTACCTCCCGGGGGTCATCGACGGCAGGGGGCCACGAGTTCTCACCATCGCAGCGCCGGGGGATTCCGATGCTCTCGTCGACATTAAGGTGATCTCGGACACGGGCACGTTCGACCCGGCCGATCGATCCCAGGTGCAAGTACCCGCGAATGGGGTTCTCACCATAGATATGGCGCCCGTGCTTCAGCAGCAGGCTGCAACCTTGCAGCTCACATCTGATGTCCCGATCGTGGCAGGCATGCGCCAGTTCTTCGGTGGACCAAAAGTTCAGGACGAGACCTCGTTCACGGCCGGATCCCAACCCTTCGGGGTCACCGCTGCCGTCAGTGGGCTTCCGATCCGCCCTGCGACCGATGTGCGCTTGTACATCACTGCCCCTGACACGGATGCGGCCGTCGATGTCGTCTTGTTGCCGTACCAGGGAAAGAAGGCTGCTGCCGAGCCCACCAGGCCCCAGCGCATCACGGTCAAGGCGGGGACCATCACGGCGGTGCCCATCAGTGCACCCGGTGACGCCGCGTGGTTCACGGCTGTCGTCACTCCATCGCGCGGTTCGGGACCGGTCCTCGTGGCCCATCGCGTGCGTGAGACGTCGACATACGGTGACCTCGTGACGGGCTACCCGTGGTCGCCTGTGCGGACCGAAGTGCAGGTGCCGAAAGCAGAGCAGGACCCGGGAATCTCCATCCGCTAGCGCTCGGTGCTGTGATGGGACCGCGGCGCGGCTCCCACGCATTTCATGATGAGCCGCATACGGTGTCGTCCGTGAGTCGTCGGCGCTGCTCTAAACCGTCCTGCAATGGTGCAGCGGTGTCGACGCTGACCTATGTGTACGCCGATTCAACGGCGGTCGTGGGTCCCCTGGCCACTTACGCCGAGCCGCATTGCTACGACCTGTGTGCGACCCACGGAGAGCGTCTCACCGCGCCGATCGGCTGGGAGATCGTGCGCATCACCCCCGATCCCGATGCCCTCAAGCCGACCAGCGACGACCTCGAGGCCCTGGCAAACGCGGTTCGCGAAGCCGCCCGCCCGCGCTACGAGCCGGGCGCCCCGCCGCCGGTCGAGGTGCCGGAGGGGTCCGTGGAGCTCGCACGCAAGGGGCACCTTCGTATTCTGGCGTCGGTCGACACCATGGCCAAGCAGGCTCGTGAGGAGCGCGATCGGCACCCGGCGGGTGCTGACTTCCATGACGACGACCTTTTCTCTGACGAGTAGCCGCCGAAACGGCGACCGCTAGGCGCCCAGCCGTTGCCTCGCGCGGCACCTGCCCCGCGACTACACCGATACCCTGTGCCCGTGCGCAATCTGGACGCCATCATCAAGGCGTACGACGTCCGCGGAATCTATCCCGACCAGCTCGACGAGACGCTTGCCCGCGAGGTGGGCGGCGCCTTCGTGCGCGCCTTAGGGATTGCGGCGCGTGACGGTGGGCCCGGAGCCGTGGTGATCGGCCATGACATGCGCCCATCCGGCCCAGATCTCGTCGCGTCGTTCGCGGATGGAGTCATGGCTCAAGGTTGCGATGTCATCCTCATTGGCCTGGCAAGCACCGATGGCTTGTACTTCGCCTCGGGACATCTGAATGTTCCCGGAGCCATGTTCACGGCCAGCCACAACCCGGCTCAGTACAACGGCATCAAGCTCTGTCGCGCTGGTGCTGCACCGGTCGGCCAGGACTCAGGGCTGCGCGAGATTCGCGCGATGATCGACGCGGGTGTGCCGGAGTACGACGGTCCGATGGGCACCTCCAGTCAGCAGGACGTGCTCACGGACTACGCGCGGCACTTGCGCACGCTTGTGGACGTCAGCGGAATCCGGCCATTGCGCATCGTGGCCGATGCAGGCAACGGCATGGCAGGTTTCACAGCGCCTGCGGTACTGGGGGAGGCCGCCGGACTGCCGGCACTGCCGCTGACAATTGACGCGATGTACTTCGAACTAGACGGAACATTCCCCAACCACGAGGCCAACCCGATTGACCCGGAAAACCTTCGGGACCTGCAGGCCCGTGTTCGGGCCACGGGCGCCGACATCGGACTGGCATTCGATGGTGATGCCGATCGCTGCTTCCTGGTGGATGAGCGAGGTGAGCCGGTAAACCCCTCCGCGCTCACCGCCTTGATCGCGTCGCGCGAACTGGCCAAGAATCCGGGCTCCGTCATCATCCACAACCTCATCACGTCCAAGGCTGTGCCCGAGGTGATCCGAGAATGCGGGGGAGTACCTGAGCGCACCCGTGTGGGCCACTCGTTCATCAAGGCACGCATGGCCGAGACCAACGCGGTCTTCGGTGGCGAGCATTCGGGTCACTTCTATTTCCGCGATTTCTGGCGAGCCGATTCGGGAATGTTGGCTGCACTGCATGCGATCGCCGCACTGGGGGAGAGCGCCGAAGGCACCACGATGTCGAGTTTGCTCGCGCCCTTTGATCGCTACCCGTCCTCCGGGGAGATCAACACCGAAGTCGCTGATCAGAAGAAGGCGACCCAGACCATCGCTGACGCCTTCTCGTCACGTGCGGTGGAGCCATTGGATTGGTTCGACGGTATGACGGTGGTGGGGGATCGCTGGTGGTTCAACGTGCGACCCAGCAATACCGAGCCGCTTCTTCGCCTGAATGTCGAGGCCGACGATCGGGCGACGATGGAGTCGATTCGAGACGAGGCGCTCGCCTTGATGCGGACCGGACAGTAGACATGCCACTGGGGATCGCTTCAGACGTGTTCGACCTTCTTGCCTGCCCGTGTCCGGACCACGGGAAACTGACCGTTGACGGTTCCCAACTAGCCTGCTCCGTGTGCGGCGCGCACTATGACGTCAAGGACGGCATTCCGGTGCTGTTGCCGCGATCGGATCACTGATCCATGTTGGTCATTCGTGGCGCGGTCAAGGACTACGACTGGGGCATCGTCGATGGTTTGGCCGCGTGGGCCGGCGCAGCATCCGGAAGGCCGCAGGCCGAACTGTGGTTCGGGGCGCATCCGGGCGGACCGTCACCCCTCATCGATGCCGCAGGCGCGCTGACCGGAGAGCACCTGGCCGACCACTTCGATGTCGCGGCAACTCCGATCCTGGTCAAGCTTCTTGCCGCCGGGCGACCGCTGTCCGTTCAGGTGCATCCCACACGTGTGCGAGCCGAGGCGCTATGGGACCGGCAGCGTTCCGGCGCAGGCCCCGTTGTTCTGAGCGACCCGTTCGAGAAAACCGAGATGCTTGTCGCACTGGAGACTTTCGAGGCACTGGCCGGCTGGCGCGACGTCAACCAAGCCGCGAGCATCTATGACCACATTCCGGGCGCTTCCGCTGCAGCAGCCGCCCTTCGTGAGCGTGACCGTGAGCGGGCCATCCGGGAGCTCCTGGGCATCGACCCGGCGGAGTCCGCCATCGCTCATCTGCCCGAGGCCGTGGCCGGTGTCTGCGACGATCCGGCCGAGCGACATGGGTATGCCACGGTCGCGGCCTTGTACCCACGGGACAGCGGTGCACTTCTCACGCCGCTGTTGGCCTATGTGGTCCTGTCGCGAGGGGAAGCGCTGTTCGTGCCGGCAGGCGTCCCCCACAGTTATATTCGCGGCACCGGCCTTGAAGTGATGTCCTCGTCGGACAACGTTCTGCGGTTGGGGCTGACGAGCAAGCCCGTCTTCGCCGACGAGGCCCTTGCATCGATCGAATGGGATCAACGGCCGATGGTGGCCCGGGCACAGGTGGGTGATCGCATTGCACCGGCGGGTGCGCCTTTTGCGGCCAGTCTGGTGACTGCCGGAGCAGCGACCCTGCCCACCGGATCCTTCCGGATTGTGTTGTTGATCGATGGCAAGGGTTCGATCAGCACCTCACTGGCAGATGTCCAACTCCACCCGGGAACTGCGGCAGTACTGTCTGCCAGTGACCCGGATGCCGTGATCAGCATCGACGGAATGGCCGCCATCGTGACCTCGGAGGATTCATGAGCACCGAAGGCGGCATGAAGGCTGTGCTGGCGGCTCTCGTCGCTAATTTGGGTATCGCCGTGAGCAAGTTCGTTGCCTTTGCTTTTACCGGATCGGCATCCATGCTCAGCGAGGCAATTCACTCTGTTGCTGACTCGGGAAATCAGGTGCTCCTGCTCATCGGCAACAAGCGGGCCAAGCAGAAGGCTGATGACAAGCACAACTTCGGCTATGGACGACGTCGATACGTATACGGCTTCATCGTGGCGATCGTGCTGTTCCTTATCGGAGGCGTGTTCTCGCTCTATGAGGGCGTGCACAAGATCCAGCACCCGGATGACGTCAAGGATGCGTGGATTGCCTTTGTGGTGCTGGGTGTGGCGATTGTGCTCGAGGGTTGGTCGTTTCGCACGGCCATCAAGGAGGCCAATCACTCGCGTGGCCGCCGCAGCCTCCCGGCGTTTGTGCGCGCTGTGCGACAGCCCGAACTCCCGGTGATCCTGCTGGAGGATTTCGGTGCACTGCTGGGCCTGGTCTTCGCTCTCTTCGGCGTATCAATGGCTGTCGTCACTGACGATGGGCGCTGGGACGGCATCGGCGCGCTGTCCGTCGGCACGCTGCTCCTCATCATCGCTGTCTTCCTGGCTCTTGAGATGGCGGCGAACCTCGTGGGAGAAAGCGCGCTTCCCGAAGACGTCGCAGCGATCCGCCTAGCGCTCGAGAGCTCCGAGGGTGTTGAGCGGGTCATCCATCTGCGCACCCTGCATGTGGGACCCGATGAACTTCTGGTCGCCGCCAAGATCGCGATCATGCACAACGACACGGGGGCGGAGATTGCCGCTGACATCAACAACGCCGAAGCGGCCATACGGGCGGCTGTCCCCTCGGCCCGCTACATCTTCTTGGAGCCCGATCTGGATCGGGGCGTCACCGCCTAACGCCAGTGGCGCATGAGGTTCGAGCCCTGAGCAACGCCGGGTCGATTGGGCGGCTCGCCGTGGTTCTGGCACACTAAGGGCGTCGCACGGTCTGGAGCCCCGGTTCCCGTAGCGACCCTTCCCGACAGTTCCGCGAACCATCGAAGCCTCGTGCCGTTCGCTCCATCCCATCACTGGTAGGAGTTCGCATGTCCCTGGTCCGCCCCGACGGCACCCCCGACTTCAAGGTCGCCGACATCTCCCTCGCCGCGTTCGGTCGCGACGAAATCCGCCTGGCCGAGCACGAGATGCCCGGACTCATGGCGATGCGCAAGGAATACGGAAAGAGCAAGCCACTCACGGGGGCGCGCATCACCGGCTCGCTGCACATGACCATCCAGACCGCCGTACTCATCGAGACGCTCGTGGAGCTTGGCGCCGACGTGCGCTGGGCGTCGTGCAACATTTTCTCCACACAAGATCATGCCGCCGCTGCTGTGGCCGTAGGTCCGCACGGAACCCTCGAGGATCCGCAGGGCGTGCCGGTCTACGCGTGGAAGGGCGAGAGCCTCGAGGAGTACTGGTGGTGCACCGAGCAGATCCTGATGTGGCCTGATGGCCTTGGCCCCAACATGATTCTTGACGACGGTGGCGACGCCACTCTGCTCGTGCACAAGGGCCGCGAGTTCGAACTTGCCGGTGTCGTGCCGATGCCCGATGAGACTACGTCGGACGAGTACCGGGTGGTGCTCGAGACGCTGCGCCGCTCGCTTGCCGAGGCTCCCACGCGCTGGACCGAGATTGCGGCCGGCATCAAGGGCGTGACCGAGGAGACCACCACCGGTGTCCATCGTCTCTACGAGATGTTGCGCGAGGGCTCACTTCAGTTCCCCGCGATCAACGTCAATGACTCGGTCACCAAGAGCAAGTTCGACAACAAGTACGGCTGCCGACACTCGCTCGTTGATGGCATCAATCGCGCGACCGACGTCATGATCGGCGGCAAGGTTGCGGTGATCTGCGGTTTCGGCGATGTGGGTAAGGGCTCGGCGGATTCGCTTCGTGGCCAGGGTGCACGAGTGATCGTTACCGAAGTCGACCCCATCTGCGCAATGCAGGCGGCGATGGATGGCTATCAGGTGGCGCGGATCGAAGATGTCATCGGCACCGCCGACATCTTCATCACCGCGACCGGTTGCTACGACGTCATCACCGCCGAGCACATGTCGCAGATGAAGCACCAGGCGATCGTCGGCAACATCGGTCACTTCGACAACGAGATCGACATGGCCGGCCTGCAGTCGACCCCGGGGATCCAGCGCAAGACGATCAAGCCGCAGGTCGACGAGTGGACCTTCCCCGACGGCCACTCGATCATCGTCCTGTCCGAGGGCCGTCTGCTGAACCTCGGCAACGCGACCGGCCACCCGTCGTTCGTGATGAGCAACTCGTTCACCAACCAGGTGCTTGCGCAGATCGAGCTGTTCACCAAGCTCGATGAGTACCCCTTGGGCGTCTACACGCTGCCCAAGGCACTGGACGAGAAGGTCGCGCGACTGCACCTTGATGCTCTCGGTGTGCGACTAACCGAACTCAGCAAGCAGCAGGCCGAGTACCTGGGCCTGGATGTGGCCGGTCCCTACAAGTCGGATCAGTACCGGTACTGATCGGAGTGTGGTCCCCGTCCGCGAGGAGCCTGCGATGACAGCCGTCGTCGCAGGCTCTTTGCGTCAACGGCGAACGTGGCGTCGGGCTCTCAGCGGCGGCGCGCCAGCGCGACGAGGAAAAGCCCCGCCACGGCGGTGACCACGCCCATGACGGCCCAGAAACCCTGGCCTGTCATGAAGCTGCCGGGAAGCACCCCGATTCCCTGGACCACCCAGACGCCTCCGATGAGCAGAGCAAGGATTCCAAGGACAAGGAGAACGATTCGACTGGGCGACATGTACCCCACGGTAGCGCCGAGATGCCACCATAGGCTCGTGAGCACCATGGGAACCCGGGGCCGAGTCTTGGTCATAGACGATGACGCCGCTCTTGCGGAGATGCTGGGCATCGTGCTGCGGGGTGAGGGCTTTGATCCCGTGTTCTGTGCCGATGGATCCGGTGCGCTGGCCGCCTTCCGTGAATCCAAGCCCGATCTTGTCCTTCTCGATCTCATGCTCCCCGGCCGCGACGGCGTCGACGTGTGTCGATCCATACGTGCCGAGTCCGGCACACCGATTGTCATGCTGACGGCCAAGAGCGACACGGTCGACATCGTGGTGGGCCTGGAGTCGGGTGCCGACGATTACATCGTCAAGCCTTTCAAGCCCAAAGAACTCATTGCCCGCATCCGAGCCCGCATCCGCCGTTTCGACGATGCACCGTCGGGAAGTCTGATCGTCGGTGATCTGGACATCGACATCAGCGGTCATACCGTCAAGCGCAACGGGCAGAATCTCCTTCTCACGCCGCTGGAGTTCGACCTTCTGGCGTGTCTGGCCCGCAAGCCAGGTCAAGTGTTCACCCGCGAAGTTCTGCTGCAAGAAGTCTGGGGATACCGGCATGCAGCGGACACGCGATTGGTCAATGTCCACGTTCAACGCCTGCGCGCCAAGGTTGAACATGACCCCGAGCATCCCGAGATAGTTCTCACCGTTCGTGGCGTGGGCTACAAGGCGGGTCCGGCCTAGCGTTGTCCGCCACCTGGTTCCACGCTCAACGCATCCTGCTCTTCCTGCCTCGCCTTGTGGGGCGGGTATGGCACGGCAGTCTCTGGCTGCGGGTGACCTTCACGACGCTTGTCCTGTCCGTGGTGGTGGTCAGTGTCTTGGGTGTGGTGCTGCTCTCTCGGGTGAGTACAGGCCTCCTGGATGCCAAGGAGCGAGCGGCTGTTGCCCTGACCACCGCCGGTGTCGGAGAGGCCCAGCGCCTGCTGGATGCAGCGGATACCGGGCCGTCCACGCCGTCACCGGCTCGCTTGGTCGACAGCCTCGTGGGTGCACTGGCTGCGCAGGCGGGATCTCCGTCAACGTTTGATGTTCTACTGCTCTCTACGCAAGGTGATGCCCCCGAGCGGGGAACCAACCTCGTCGATCAGGCCAGCGTTCCCGCTGACTTGCGCAAGAGCCTCGTGACATCTAAACGCCTGTCGTGGACATACACCGATATTCGATTCCTTGATGGACGCGGGGTGCCAGGTCTCATCGTTGGCGCACCGATATCGGTTCCGACCGTGGGGCCGTATGAGTTGTACTACCTCTTCCCCCTGTCCCAGGAGCAGGCAACGCTGGCCCTCTTGCGCGGATCTGTCGTGGGCACAGGCATTCTGCTCATGGTTCTGCTCGCGTGTGTGGCCTGGGTTGTGACCAGGCAGGTGGTCGTGCCTGTTCGGGCCGCTGCCCGTACGTCAACTCGATTGGCCGACGGGCACCTGTCTGAGCGCATGAAGGTGCAGGGGTCTGACGACCTCGCGCGCCTTGCGATGTCGTTCAACGCCATGGCGGACAGTTTGGCGAAGCAAATCCGCCAGTTGGAGGAACTCTCGCGCGTGCAACAGCGATTCGTCTCCGACGTCTCGCACGAGCTACGCACGCCGCTGACGACCATTCGGATGGCTGCGGACGTGGTTTACGACGACCGAGAGGTATTGGATTCACCCACTGCCAGGGCAGTGGAATTGCTGCAGACGCAACTCGACCGCTTTGAAGAACTGCTCGTGGACCTTCTGGAGATCTCTCGCTTTGATGCGGGTGCTGCTGTCCTCGAGGCGGAGCGCGTCGACCTTGTGGATCTTGTCACTCAGACCGCGCAGCAAGCGGACGTATTGGCACAGCGCAGTGGAGTCCCTGTCCGAATCAAGCACTGGGGACAGGATTGCATCGCTGAATGCGATGCCCGGCGTGTACATCGAATCGTGCGCAACTTGATCGAGAATGCAATCGAGCATGGCAATGACCGAGGCGTCGACGTGCAGGTGGCATGCAATGACTCTGCCGTGGGCGTGACTGTCCGAGATTTCGGCGTGGGCCTTCGGCCCGGTGAGTCATCCCTGGTCTTCAATCGATTTTGGCGAGCGGACCCCGCGCGGGCTCGCACCACCGGTGGAACGGGCCTGGGTCTGTCCATTGCTCTCGAGGATGCCCGCCTGCATGGTGGCTGGCTCGAAGCGTGGGGCGCGCCCGGTCGCGGCGCGTGTTTCCGTCTGACGATCCCGCGCAACCGGTCGATCCTGATTGATACGGCTCCTTTGCCCCTCCAGCCCGAAGACGATGAGTTCCCGGTGCGACCCAGAGATGGGCGAAGCGTCCGAGAGGTGACACCGTGACGAGACACCGGCCACGTATCTTGACTGTGGTCATCCCCGTCGTGATCCCCATGGTCGTCGCGGGCCTCCTTGTCTCCGCTTGCTCGACGATCCCATCGACATTCCTCGCCCGTGTGCCGACGTCCGGACCCATCAAGCAGGGGGAGGAGATCGGCGGCTTCCAGGACGACCAGGTGATCCGCGTCATCGCGCGTCCGCCGCGTCCTGGCATGACTCAGCTGCAGGTGGTCCAGGGGTTCATCGACGCATCGGCATCCTTTGATGGCGATCATGGGGTGGCCCGGCAGTACCTGACCGCGGAAGCAAGCCGCGCATGGGACACCAGCGCCGGTGTTCAGATCTATCAAAGCGTCCTGTCCCTGACCGATGTGGGTTCCACGGTGCGAGCGATGGGACCGGCAGCCGGTGCGATCAGCTCCATCGGTCGCCTGACCCTGACCGAACCGGGCACAAACGTGTCGGAGACCTTTGTTTTGGTGAGAAGCGACGGTGAGTGGCGAATCCGACAGGCACCACCGGGGCTGTTGTTGTCACAGTCCGACGTCGATCGATCTTTCCGGAGCTACCCGATCTATTTCTTCAATCCGAGCTTCGAATCCCTGGTGCCGGATCCACGCATGATTCCGGTAAGTGCTGCGGGAACCGCGACGACGCTGGCCCGCGCACTCCTGAACGGACCCAGTGACTGGCTCCAGCCTTCGGTGCGCACGGCGTTTGCTGCGGGTGTGAAGTTGCGTATTGATGCTGTGCCGGTCGACGCCGGAGTTGCGCACCTAGACCTGACAGCCAACGCACTTGGTGCCGATGACAAGACGCGGCAAGCCATGTCACGGCAGCTTGTCTGGACGCTGGGACAGCTGCCAGGGGTTTTCTTCATCGACATCACCTCGGGTGGACAGCCGTTCGTTGTCCCTGGCATTGGCAATCCGACGCCGCGCGGCTCCTGGCCCACCTCGAACCCGAACCTGCTGCCACCCCAGACCTATGCATATGTGAGTCGTCGAAGTGGCGTGGTGACCCTGGTGGCGAATTCAGAAGTTCCGGTCGATGGTGCCGCGGGCACGGGTGACATCACGTTGACGCAGATCACTGTGGCCGCTGATCACCAATCTCTGGCAGGGATCGACGCCAACGGCGCGGTCTGGCGCAGTCGGCTGATCCCTGAGTCCGCACTCATCCGTATTCGAGCGGAGGGCACTCCTAGTGCGATCGCGTACGGCCCCGGTGGCGCCGTGTGGATCACCGATGGGACGGTGACCGCAGTGGCACCCGATGGGACGGCCCAACCCGTCGTTGTCTCGGGGCTGCCGAAAAGGGCCAAGCTCGTCAAAGTGCTGCCGTCGCGTGATGGAACCCGTGCTGTCGTTCTCTTCCGGCGCGGCGGACGCGTGAGCATGGTTCTTTCGCGGATCGTTCCCTCAGCCGGAAGCGCCGCTGCGGTGCAGGTAGAGCAACCGCAATTGATTGAGGCATCGTTGGTGGACGTCGTTGATGTCGCGTGGGCGAATTCGGATTCCCTCGCGGTTCTGGGCAGTCAAACCGTGGGCTCCATCCAGGTGTTTGTGCTAGACGTAGCAACGGGATTGACTATCGCGCAAGGTGCGCCGGACCAGGCCACCCAGATCGCGGCTGCGTCGGGCTTTCCGACACTGGTGGCTGCGACTAACGGTCTGGTCTACCAATTTGTCGGTGGCGAGTGGCGGGTGCGGATTCGCGCCGTGTCGCCGGCCTACCCGGGCTAGCCAAGACCGCGATCGCCACGACATCAATGTGGGCGTCACTCAGCGCGCGGATGCCCTCTCGGACGGTAGCGCCGGTAGTGAGCACATCGTCGACCAGAATGGCTCGTGTGCTTGGCAGTCCGACACAGGATGCCCGCATGGAGCCGGAAACGCGTTGGAGACGCTCGAGTCGCCCCAAGCCCTTGACCGGCGCGTAGCGCCGAGCCGAGCGCAAAATCGGTGTGCAGGTCAGTGTCCGCGCATCAAGGTGAGTCTCAGCGTGACGCATCAAGGTGGCCAGCGCTTCGAAGCCGCGTGGTGGGTTGGGATGCCCGGGTGTGGGGACAACGAGCAGCGGAGGGATAACCAGGTCGCGATTGAGAGCGACAGTTGCTGCAGCGGAGATTGATGTCGCGAGGAGTGCCGCGAGGGATGGTGCGAGCGCGCGAGTGCCGCCCTCCTTGTAATGCAGGATCGCTGTGCGCAGATGTCCGGCGTAGGGACCGCACGAGAAAACGGGACGGCCATCAATGGCTCCACTGACGCTTGCCTTCGTGATGCTGGTGACGCATTCGGGGCACAAGACCGGCCCGGGTCGATGGCACAGGTGGCAGGCCCGCCCCAGCACGAGGTCGGCAATGTCGCTCGCAAGGCTGCTCCGCATGGCAGCATCCTGCGTCAGGCAGGCTCGGCGGACGAGGCACCAGCGGTGCGGTGTGGATGAGTGCTCGTGCGGCCAGTGCACTGTGAATCAGTGGTGCAGCGCGACGATCCCCGCTTTGAGTGCAATCACCACAGCTTCAGATCGTGATTGCGCGTTCAGCTTCTCCAGCACGCTGCGCACATGATTCTTGACGGTGTTCTCGCTGATCCCCAGAGCGCGGGCAAGGTCGCGATTGGACTTGCCTTGGGCCAACTGGCCGAGCACGTCTCGCTCGCGCGCGGTGAGCGCGGGACCGTTGGGTAGTGCTCCTTGCCTTCGCGCAGGCGGCGACGTGTGCGTGGGAGGAGCGGGAATCGAGAGATCCTGCGGGACGAGATCACCGAGCCACGCGTCTCGTCGGATGCCGCGATAGGGAAGTGCCTTGCGCAGAGTTCCGTCAATGATGCGAAAACCTGCGGTGACGGCAACCTTGCGCGACGCGTGGTTACCCGAGTAGCACTCCCAGCGGACCACCTCCACGCGCAGGGTGTCGAAGGCCCACGCGCACGCCAGTCGCAGGGCGCGGACGGCATACCCGTGTCCTCTCGCCCAGGGTGCGAGCAGATAGCCCACCGTGCAGCCGCCAGCGCCATCGGGTCGAAGGTCCAGACCGCCGGAGTACCCGGGGGTTCCGGGGATCGTGATGGTCCAGGCGGGGTTCTCCCACCACGCGACCGGGTCGTCGCCCATGGCCACCCATGCAGCGGCATCGGCAGGCCCGTAGGGGGATGGCACGGTTGTCCACCGCTGGATCTCAGGGTCCTGGCAAGCGCGCAAAGCCCCTTCAGCATGTGTGGGCTCAGGTGGCCGCAGGGTGACGGTCCCGTCGCTGAGCGAGGGCAGCGCCGACGGCCGGGCTGGGTCCAGTGAGGTGGCTGCCACGGGCCGCAGTCTTGCAGTTCGACGGCCGACCCGGGGCAACTACGATGGGCCGACCCCGTCGACGGGTCGACACCAAAATGAAGGGGCTTGTCTGTGGGCGTGCTTGACAAGATCCTGCGCGCCGGCGAGGGGAAAACTCTCCGCCGGCTCACCGCAGTGGCGGCGGCAGTCAACGCAATCGAATCCGATGTCGCGAGCCTGAGTGATGCCGACCTTCGGGCACTGACGGAAGAGTTCCGCGCGCGTCATGCTGCTGGAGAATCCCTGAACGACCTCATGCCCGAGGCCTTCGCCGTCGTCCGAGAGGCCAGCCAGCGCACCCTTGGCCAGCGCCACTACGACGTTCAGCTGATGGGTGGAGCGGCGCTGCATCTGGGCAACATTGCCGAGATGCGTACCGGCGAAGGAAAGACGCTGGTTGCCACGCTTCCGGCCTACCTCAATGCGATCGCGGGCAAGGGCGTTCACGTTGTCACTGTCAACGACTACCTTGCCGAGCGCGACTCCGAGTGGATGGGTCGGGTCCATCGTTTTCTGGGTCTGGAGGTCGGCTGCATCCTGGCCCACATGACCCCGGCCGAGCGTCGGGTCGCCTACTCCGCCGACATCACCTATGGCACCAACAATGAGTTCGGCTTCGACTATCTGCGCGACAACATGGCGTGGTCCAAGGACGAGATGGTCCAGCGCGGCCACCACTTCGCCATCGTCGACGAGGTCGACTCGATTCTCATTGATGAGGCCCGTACGCCACTGATCATCAGCGGCCCCGCGGATCAGGCCACGACCTGGTACCAGGAGTTCGCGCGTATTGCCGCGATGCTCAAGCCAGAGCGGGATTACGAGGTGGACGAGAAGAAGAAAACCATTGGCGTGCTTGAGGAAGCCATCGACCGTGTCGAGGACCAAATAGGCATCGACAATCTGTACGACACCGTCAACACACCGCTGGTGGGCTTTCTCAACAACGCGATACGCGCCAAGGAGTTGTTCAAGAAGGACCGTGACTACGTCGTCATCGATGGCGAGGTCATCATCGTCGACGAGCACACCGGACGCATCCTCGCCGGGCGCCGCTACAACGAGGGCTTGCATCAGGCCATTGAGGCCAAGGAGGGAGTGGAGGTCAAGGCCGAGAACCAGACTCTTGCCACCGTCACGCTCCAGAACTTCTTCCGCCTCTACGACAAGCTCTCCGGTATGACCGGAACGGCCATGACGGAGGCCGCGGAGTTCAATCAGATCTACGACCTCGGGGTCGTTCCCATTCCGACCCATCGCGACATGGTTCGCATGGACAAGGCCGATCTGGTCTACCGCACCGAGGAAGCCAAGTACCGCGCGGTGATCGAGGACATCGTCGAGCGCCATGCGCAGGGCCAGCCCGTGCTGGTGGGCACCACAAGTGTCGAGAAGTCAGAGCTCCTCAGCCGCCTGCTCAAGCACAATGGTGTGCCCCATGAGGTTCTCAACGCCAAGCAGCACGAGCGCGAAGCCGCCATCGTTGCGCAGGCGGGACGCAAGGGTGCGGTCACCGTTGCCACCAACATGGCCGGACGCGGTACCGACATCATGCTCGGCGGAAATCCTGAGTTCATGGCCGCTGCGGCGCTGTCACAGCAGGGGCTGTCAGCCATCGATGATCCCGACGCATACGAGGCGGCGTGGCCGGCGGCGTTGGATAAGGCCAAGTCCTCGGTTCAGGCTGAGCACGACGAGGTCTCGCGCATCGGTGGCCTGTATGTCCTTGCCACAGAGCGCCACGAATCACGTCGCATCGACAATCAGCTTCGTGGCCGGTCGGGACGCCAAGGCGACCCTGGAGAATCCCAGTTCTACCTCTCTCTCGAAGACGACTTGATGCGCCTGTTCAAGTCCGACATGGTCAACGCGTTCCTGCAGCGCATGAATGTGCCCGACGATGTGCCGATCGAAGCCAAGATGGTCACCAACGCCATCAAGTCGGCCCAATCCCAGGTCGAGGCGCAGCACTTCGAGATTCGCAAGGACGTGCTCAAGTACGACGATGTTCTCAATCGCCAGCGCTTGGTCATCTACGACGAGCGGCGCCAGGTCCTCGAGGGGGCCGATATTGACGAGCAAGTTCGCACGTTCCTTGACGAGACCGTTGCCAGTTACGTCAAGGCGGCGACTGCGGAGGGCTACCCCGAGTCGTGGGACCTCGAGCACCTGTGGACCGCGCTCAAGCAGCTGTATCCGGTTGGCGTGACGATCGAGGAGCTCGAGCAGTCCTCGGGTGGCGGGCGCGCCGGACTGAGTTCTGCCTACCTTGAGGCCGAGCTTGTCGACGATGCTCAGGCCGCGTACGAGCGTCGCGAAGAAGAGCTGGGCGAGGAAGTAGTTCGTGAGCTGGAACGTCGGGTGATCCTGTCGGTGCTGGATCGCAAGTGGCGCGAGCACCTGTACGAGATGGACTATCTGCGCGACGGCATCGGTCTTCGCGCCATGGCTCAGCGCGATCCGTTGATCGAATACCAGCGCGAGGGCTACGACCTCTTCGTAGCCATGATGGATGCCATCAAGGAGGAGACGGTTGGCTACCTGTTCAACGTCGAGGTGCAGGTCGAGGCGTCCGCCCAGAACGAGGTTGACCTGCTGGCGGTCGCTGACGCTGATGGTGACGTGGTTGCCCTTGTCGAGGAGCACCGGCACGCACCCGTGATCAACGCGCCGGGCCTCACACCCTCTCGTCCTCAGAACCTTGAGTATTCGGCGCCCAGCGCCGACGGTGGCGTGGAGCACGGCCAGATGGAGACGACCTCGGACGGGCTTGTAGAGGTCGACCCCAACGCCTCACGCGCCGAGCGTCGTCGGGCCGAGCGAGAGAACCGCAAGCGCCAGCAGTAGTGGTGCCGCGATCGTGCTAGCCGAACTCCACCGCGGTAGCGAGCCAGCGACCTGCGATGGCTTCAAGCCTGATCGCGACGGCGCGTGCGCGGTCGTTGCCAATCAAGACCGCCGACGTCTCGACAACCCCCGGTGCGACAGGACAGACGCGTACCGATCGCACAGTTCGTACCAGGGCCTTCTCGCGTTGCCGTCGGGTTGACGGATGACGTGAATACGCAGCACCGCGTCGGACCAGCCGAGCCAACTCCTGCCGCTCGACCCATCGGGTGAGCTGACCGGGCGGACGTTGACCTGTGCCCACCTCGGCAACGGCGCGGGCCAGCTGTGCGGCCCAACGCGCGGGGTCGGGAAGGCCCGCGCCGCTGCCTCGGTCCGGCTCGTCATCCGTGACAAGACGCAGACCTCGTGGTGGAGTGGGGACCGCCGGAATTCCCGGGGCCACCTCCCACGCAAACTCCAGAGTCAATTGACGTGGAACGGGGCTCAGGGTGCGAGGCCGCACGTCGGTGGCGGGCGCGAGTATCCGTCCGGCCTCGTCCTTGGATTCGTGCACGGTGTTTGCGGACATGTGCGTAGCCCTTCCTCTGTCGGTTAACGACGCCGGGGGGGCGCGAATGGACTCGCATGCGTGCGTTTGCTTGCAGGTGTGTTGTAGGCCGCCAGGTTGCGACCGGTCAAGGAGTCGATCTCCTTCGGTGGATAACGTCGACACACGTGATGCCCCGCAAGGAGACAGGCTCAAACCTGGACGACGTCCGTCCACAGGTGTTGTCGC
>Ga0114968_10001405_pt1 | contig 18479 bp, 18 predicted proteins | sample M_130807_EF_Meta_FD_87020 | JGI IMG/M metagenome (GOLD analysis project Ga0114968, IMG submission 87020) | Freshwater microbial communities from Lake Montjoie, Canada to study carbon cycling - M_130807_EF_MetaG | ecosystem: Environmental > Aquatic > Freshwater > Lake | place: Lake Montjoie...
ACCCCCATGTGACCGGTGTCAAACGTCAGGTACAGCGGGCGTGCACAAGCGGTTTGGGCCTGCACCTGGGCCGCCACCATCCACAGGCAAAGGGTCACGCAAAGCCAGGCCCAGCCATGGCTCAAGCGCTGGCCCACCAAAGGCTCACAGGCGCGGCGCATGATCCAAGGTCCAAATGCCATGTGGAGATTTGCCCACTTTGATTTGGCGCACCAAGGCACCGTTTTGGGTGTCGATGACGCTGACTTTTTTGATCCAGCGCGAAGACACCATCAGCCAGCGCCCGTCGGCGCTGAGTTCCATGCAATCGGGTCCACCCGGGGCCTTGAACTGCGCCACCACCGCAAAGGTTTGCAAATCGATTTTGCTGATGGTGTTGGCCACGCGGTTGCTGACATACACATGGCGCCCATCACCGGCAGAGCGAAAGGCGTGTGCCCCCTCGCCCGTGGCAATGGTGCGCACCAGCTTGGCCGGGGTGGCACGCAAGTCAAACACCTGCACCTCTTTGCCGCCGGTCAGGGCCACCAACAAGGTGCTGTCGTCGCGGGTGCCAAACACATCGGCAGGCAAAGCGCCGGTTTTGACGCGCCATTTCACGCTTTGCGTGGCCAAGTCCACCGCCACCAACTCATCGCTTTCCTGCATGCTGGCATAAGCCGTGGTGCTTTGGCTGTCGATCCACAAATGGCTGGGTGTTTTGGCCGAAGGAATGCGTTTGGCCAGTTGCGGGTTTTGGCCATCCCAGCGGTAAATGTCAATGTGGTCAAGCCGGTTGGCCACGGTGATGAACCACTTCATGTCGGGCGAAAACCGCAAGTGGTAGGGATCGACGGTGCCGCGCACCACGCGCTGCACCTGGGCGGTTTTGGGATCGATAAAACTCAGTGAATCACCACCCGCATTGGCCACAATGACCGATTTTTCGTCCGGGGTGAGGTACAGGTGGTGGGGCTGCTTGCCGGTGGGGATTTGGCGTGTGACCTGCCAGGTCTTGGGGTCAATGACACTCACGCTGGCGCTCAAGGAGTTGAGCACAAAGATCGGGTGGGTTTGTGCCCCCACCGAAACCGCCCACAACCCACACAAACAAGCCAAGGCTGGGCGAATAAATGCATGCATATTGACAACCCAAGGTCCAACGGACCACCTGTTTGATTCCATGGCGCAAGTGTAACGATGGCTCTGGGTCGGTATGCCTGCGCGGCTAATATGTCCCCATGCCACACATCATTTGCCACGGCGTCGCCCTAGAGGCGAGGCACATTGCCCAGCCCGACACCGACCCCGCGCTGGCGCCACTGGTCTTTTTGCACGAAGGCCTGGGCTCGGTGGCCATGTGGACCCAGCGCGGCCTGGACTGGCCGCTGGCGGTTTGCCAAGCCACAGGCCGCTCTGGTTGGGTCTATTCGCGCCGAGGCTATGGCCACTCCGACAGCGTGCCCGATGTGCGCGGCAGCAACGCGCTCAGGCCCGACTATTTGCAGCATGAAGCCTGGCAGGTATTGCCCGAATTTTTGGCCCAAGCCGGCATTCAAAAACCGGTGTTGTTGGGCCACTCTGATGGCGCCAGCATAGCCCTGCTCTATGCCAGCCGAAATCCGGTGCACGCTTGCATTGCCATGGCCCCACATGTCATCGTGGAAGACATGTCCATCGCCGCGATAAAAGTGGCCAAAACCGCTTTCGAGCAAAGCCATTTGCGCCAGCGCTTGGCCCCTTTTCATGCCGATGTGGACACCGCCTTTTGGCAATGGAACGACATTTGGTTGTCGCCTGCTTTTCGCCCCTTTGACATCCGCGCCAGCTGCCACGCCATCGTGGACCCGGTGTTGGCCCTGCAAGGGCGCCAAGACGCCTATGGCAGCTTGCAACAAATCAACGACATCCACCCCCAAGGCCGCATCGAACGCGTGGTGATCGAGGACTGCGGCCACACGCCCCACCGCGATCAGCCCGACCAGGCGCTGGGTGCGGTGGTGCGTTTTTTGGCGTCCTGTGCAGCGCCAGCTCAGGGCGTGTAGCCCAGCGCTTGCAAATCGCTGTGGGTGAGCCAGCGCCACTGCCCGGGCAACAAATCTGCGGGCAAGTGCAACTCGCCCATGGATGAGCGGTGCAAGGCCTGCACGCGGTTGCCCACAGCGGCCAACATGCGCTTGACCTGGTGGTATTTGCCCTCGGTCAGGGTCAAGGCCACATGGTGGCTGCCCAGGGCTTCACAGGCCGCAGCGCGCACGGCTTGGGGGTCGTCGTCGAGCACCACACCGGCCAAGAGTTTGTCAATTTGTGGCGCGGTGATCGCATCCACCGTGTGCACCTGGTAAACCTTGGGCACGTGGTGGCGTGGAGACGCCATGCGGTGGATGAACTGGCCGTCGTCACTGAGCAGCAGCAAACCCGTGGTGTCTTGGTCCAAGCGGCCCACGGCTTGCACCCCATCCACTGCGCCTTTTTGCGGCCGCTGGCGCAAGGGCGCGGGCAGCAAGCTGTAAATGCTGGGCCAGGCCGAGGGCTTGCGCGAGCATTCGGTGCCCGCAGGCTTGTGCAGCATGAGGTGGGCGCGTTCGCGGTACACCCACGCTTGGCCTTGCACTTCAAATGGCCAATCCAGGCGGGCATCAACCTCCAACCAGGGGTCTTCGCAGGTGCGCCACTGCCCGTCGGTTTGCAACCGCACCCAGCCCTTTTGCACCAAGCCCACACACACCCGGCGGGTGCCAAAACCTTGGCTGTACAACAGGTCTTGCAACTCCATCAGGCCACCACCCCGCGCTCGCGCAGGGTTTGAATTTGGGCCGGTGTCAAACCCATCTCGGTGAGCACCGCATCGGTGTCTTGCCCCAGCGCCGGGGCCAGGTTGCGCAAACCGCCAGGGGTGCGCGAGAGCTTGGGCACCACGCCCGGCACGCTCAGCGGGCTGCCATCGGCCAAGGTGATTTTTTCAATCATGCCCCGGGCCTGGTAATGCGCATCGTTGGCGATATCGGCAATGGTGTAAATGCGCCCGCCCGGAACTTCGGCCTGATCGAGCATCTCCAGCACCTCGTCCACCGAGTGCTGCAAGGTATAGGCTTCAATCGCGGCATCAATTTCAGCCACCCGCTTGACACGCCCGGTGTTGTCGCCCAATGCCGGGTCCTGGCCCAAATCGTCGCGCCCAATGGCGTTCATGAGGCGCTTGAAAATGCTGTCGCCATTGCCCGCCACCAAGGCGTAGCCGCCATCATTGCAGCGATACGCGTTGGTGGGCGCAATCCCAGGCAAGGCGCTGCCACCGGGCTCACGCACCGCACCAAAAGCGCTGTGCTCGGGCAACAAACTCTCCATGCAATTGAACACCGCCTCATACAAAGCCATGTCGATCACCTGACCCAGGCCACTGCGGTGGCGCTCGTGCAAGGCCATCAAAATGCCAATCACCCCGTGCAGGGACGCGAGGGTGTCACCAATGCTCACCCCCACCCGCACCGGCACGCGCCCGGGCTCGGCCGTGAGGTGGCGCAAGCCCCCCATGGCCTCGGCGACCACACCAAAACCCGGCTTGTCACGCCAGGGCCCGGTCTGCCCGTAGCCACTGATGCGCAACACAATCAGCCGCGGATTGAGGGCTTGCAGCACCTCGGGGCCCAAGCCCCATGTCTCCATGGCACCGGGGCGAAAGTTTTCGATCAGCACATCGGCATCGGTGGCCAGTTGGCGCACGATTTCTTGGGCCTGGGGGTCGCGCAAATTCAAAGCCAAGGAACGCTTGTTGCGCGACTGCACCTGCCACCACACGGATGTACCGTCTTTGAGCAAGCGCCATTTGCGCAAGGGGTCGCCCACGCCGGGGGGTTCGATCTTGATGACGTCGGCACCAAAGTCGGCCAAGGTTTTGGCCGCGAAAGGCCCAGCGATCAGCTGACCGAGTTCCACCACCTTGATGCCAGCCAAGGGGCCAGAAACAGACGAAGGGGTATCCAAGGGAGAGTGTGACGGATTTGACATGCGCGAATTGTCACCCAGCCCAGTCTGCGTGCCCATGGGGGCCCGACCCCAGTCGGGTCAGCCATCGCGCCACCCACGCAGGCCCGCAGGGTCACCACCCATGGGTGACGGCTCAGCGCTGCAACTCAACGATCTGCACACTTTGCGTGGTGTCGGTGGGCAAGCGCAACTTCCAACCTTGAAAAAACACATTGAACTGGGCCAGGCTGGGCGACTGAACGCTCCAAGGCGGTGCGCCCTGAAAACTGCGCTCTTGACCAGCCTTGAAATTGACCGACCAGACCTGGCCGCTGTGGTCACGCAAGCACAAATGCGCGTCGCCCACGGCCTGCACAAAGACCATTTGCCCAGGCTTGAAGGCTTTGAGCGGTTGCACCACGGGGCTGTCATCGCTGGCCAGTGGGCAGGCCAAACCGGTATCGCTGAGCGGGGTGTTGGCCAAGGTCAAGGGCTGGTGCGGTGGCTCTGGGCTGCCGTTGTTCTCGGCTGGCACAAACGCCGTTTGGGGTGCAGGCGGCGCTGGCGGCTGATGCTGCGCCTGAGGGAGGGCGGTGGGTGCATCGGCGCTGATCAGGCCCCAAGTCCTTTGTTGCCACGTCTCCCATCCCATGCGCCACTGGTGCCAAGGGGGCGGTGCACCATCACCCCAGCGGCCCAGGGTGACGCCCAAGACCATGACGGTGAGCGCCAGGCCCGCACTCACCCACATTGCTGTCAAGGGGCCATTCCAACGTTCGGGGCGCATGCCGTCCAGCTCTGGGGCTTGCCAAGTTGGCACGACCGCGGGGCCTGACATGTGCGGTATCGGCGAGGGGTCGGTCGCCAAGGGCGAGACCACGCTGTGCGGGTCAGCCCCCAAGGCCAGGGCCAACTTGCGCGCGCAAGCGCGTTTGATCGACACGTTGTAGAACAAGTCGTGGCCACCGGTTTCGATTTGCTCGACCTGTTCCCTGGACAAACTGACCCGGATGGCCAGCACTTTGGCGTCCCATCCCGCCGCCTCGCGCAATTGCTTCAGGCGTGCGCCATCCACCCCATCCATGGGACTGTTGGCGGCGTCGTTTGGCAGATGCATGTGGATATGGCGCGGAGAACTCAGTAAGTCTGAGAAAACTTGGTATTGTTAAATTTATCAAGCTGCAAAAAAGTGGGGTTTACCCGGTTCGATCGGCGTCGGGCAGGGGCTGAGCCAGCACCTTGTCAATGCGCCGCCCGTCCATGTCCACCACCTCAAACGACCACTGCACACCCTCAAACCGCTCGCCGGTGCGCGGCAAACGGCCGGCCAATACCAATACCAAGCCGGCCACGGTGTTGTAGCGCCCTTTGTCTTCGTGGGGCAAATCGCTCAGGCCCAAGCGGGCCTTGAGCTCGCTGATGGGCATGAGGCCATCGAGCAGCCAACTGCCGTCGCCCCGCGGGGTGGCCCACGTCTCCTCTGGCGCCGAGGTTTGCAACAACTCACCGGTGATGGCTTCGAGCACATCGCGCGGGGTCATCATGCCCTGCACCACACCATATTCGTCCACCACCAAGCTGAGACGGCCCCGGCTGTGGTCGCGCCAGTGGGGGCTGGTGGCTTCACCCGCCGAAGGACGGCGAAATTGGGCCAACAAGTCCAGCCCGGTGAGGGTTTCGGGCACAAACGGCACCGGCTGGGCGAGTGTTTCCATCAAGGCCTGGCGGTCCAGCGCCGGATCGAGCAGTTGCCCCACGCTGACCGCGCCCAGCACGTGGTCCAAGCCGTCGCGGCAAACCGGGTACCAAGAATGGGCCCCCAATTGACCCACTTGGGCCAAGGCCTGGGCCACGGTGGTGCGCGCGTCCAGCCACTCGATATCGGCGCGTGGAACCATCATCGAGGTCAAGCTGCGTTCGTCCAAGTGAAATACATTTTTCACCATTTGATGCTCGTGCAGCTCGATCAAGCCCGCGTCCACGCCTTGGTCCAAGCTGGCGGTGATTTCCTCCTCGGTCACGCTGGGGCTGCCACGGGTGTCGATGCGCAACAAGCTGAGCACCCCAGCCGTGGCGGCGGACAACAAAAACACCATGGGCCGGGCCAAACGCGCCAAGGCCAACATCACCGGGGCACACCAACGGGCCACGGTCTCGGGATGCAACTGGGCAATTCGCTTGGGCACCAACTCGCCAAAGATGATGGTGGTGATGGTGATCACGGTGACCACCACCGCTGTGGCCACCCAAGCAGCGGCCCAAGGGCTCCAGCCCCAAGCGATCAGGGATTGGCCCAGGCCTTGGCTGAAAGCGGCCTCTCCCACGATGCCATTGAGCACACCAATCGAGGTGATGCCAATTTGGACGGTGGATAAAAAGCGCGTGGGCTGGCCCATCAACTCCAAGGCGGCACGGGCACCCGCGGCACCGGCCTCTTCCAAGGCCACCAAACGCGCTTTGCGGCTGGCCGACAAGGCCATTTCGGCCATGGCAAAGCCACCATTGAGCAGGGTCAAGCCAATGATCAGCAACAGTTCCATGGGGTCATGCGGGTCAAATTCACAGGTGGCAAAGTGGAGACAATCGCATGCATGGCACTTTACCTGATCGGCGACGTCCAAGGCTGCGACGCAGCCTTGTCCCTGTTGCTCCAACACCTGGCCTTTTCACCCAGCCGCGACCAGTTGGTGCTGCTGGGCGACTTGGTCAACCGCGGGCCGTCCTCGGCAGCGGTGCTGCGCCGCATGATGGCCTTGCAAGGTGCCGCCCAATGCGTGTTGGGCAACCACGATTTGCACGCCCTGGCCGTGGCCCACGGGGTGCGCGCCCCCCACCGCAGCGACACTTTGGGTGATTTATTGCAGGCCCATGACAGTGCCGTTTTGTTGGACTGGTTGCGCCAGCAGCCCCTGGCCTTGCGCCATCACCACTGCCTGATGGTGCATGCCGGCGTGCTGCCCGCTTGGGGGGCCGAGCAAACGTTGGCACTGGCCAGCGAGGTGCAAGCGGTGTTGCGCTCGCCCCAGTTGGATGAATTTTTACCCCAGCTTTATGGCAACACCCCCGACGCATGGCAAGACAGCTTGCAAGGGGTGGAGCGCTGGCGCTGCATCGTCAATGTGCTGACCCGTTTGCGCTTTTGCACAACCGAGGGGCACATGGAATTCAACACCAAAGAGGGTGCTGGGCACGCGCCCCTGGGATACCTGCCTTGGTTTGATGTGCCACAGCGCCAAAGTGCCGATCACCGCATCGCTTTTGGCCACTGGTCCACCCTGGGCTGGTTGGACCGCAGCGACGTGGCGTGTTTGGACACCGGGTGTGTGTGGGGCGGCGTTTTGACCGCCTTGGAGCTGTGCGCGGATGGCCGCTGGGGGGAGCGGGTGCAAGTTACCAATCCCGAGCTGGCAGCACCCTTGACCTGAAGCATCTGGGGTGCAACAAGGTCCAACAGGACGGTTTGTCGCTGATCGACCCTGCCAGCTCAAATGCAGGACCGCGGGGCTTCAGGATTCGGTTTTGAACAGCGCCGCCACCTTGCGCTTGGGCTTGATGTTGGCCGAGATGCGGCCAGACGGGCGCTCGCCGGGTTCCCAGGCCGGGGGCGGGGCCTCGGTGGGGGCCTCGTAGGGTTTGTCAAAAAACGGGTCACGGGGTCCAGACCGTGGGCTGCGCGCAGGGGGCGCAGCGCGGGGGCTGGGGGCCTGCGGCGCATCCAGCACATCGCGCGGATCGTCCTCGCCCCAGGCTCGACGCCCGGTGTTGATGCGCTCACGCGGGCGGTCCTCGTCAAACTCAATGGCTTCGAGCTCGATCTTTTTCTTGATCAGCTTTTCAATGTCCACCACCAAGCGGTTGTCATTGCCCGACACAAAGCTCAGGGCCAAGCCAGACGCACCCGCGCGGCCGGTGCGGCCAATGCGGTGCACATAGTCTTCGGCGTTGTAGGGGATGTCAAAGTTAAACACCGCGGGCACGTCTTTGATGTCCAAGCCGCGGGCGGCCACATCGGTGCAAATCAGCAAGTCCACGTCCCCGCGCTTGAAGGCCTCCAAGGCCTTGAGCCTTTCGTCTTGGCTTTTGTCGCCGTGCAAGGCGGTGGTGTTGAGGCCGTCGCGCTCAAGGGTTCGCGCCAAACGGGCACAACCGAGTTTGCTGTTGACAAACACAAATGCCTGGGTGATCGCATGGCGCTTGATCAACTGGCGCAGGGCGCGGCGCTTGTCGTCGTCGCTGACGCTGTAGAAGTGCTGGCTGACGGTGGAGGCCGTTTCGTTCGGTCGCGCCACCTCAATGGTGATGGGGTTTTGCAAATAGCTGGACGCCAGCCGTTTGATCTCTGGCGAGAAGGTCGCCGAAAACAGCAAGGTGATGCGTTGCTTGGGCAAATAACTCAGGATGCGCTGCAAATCCGGCAAAAAGCCGATGTCGAGCATGCGGTCGGCCTCGTCCAGCACCACATATTCGACCTGGTTGAGCACCACGTTTTTGGCCTCGATGTGGTCCAGCAGCCGGCCCGGTGTGGCCACCAGCACCTCAACGCCTTTTTTCAGCTCCAGGGTTTGGGGCTTCATGTCCATGCCACCAAACACCACGGTGCTGCGCAAATCGGTGAACTTGGCATAGGCCGCCACCTGCTGGGCGACCTGATCGGCCAGCTCTCGGGTGGGCAACAACACCAGGGCACGCACCGGGTGGCGGGCTGGGGACGTGGAAGCGTTTTCGTGCTTCATCATGCGCTGCAGCAAAGGCAGCGAGAAAGCAGCGGTTTTGCCGGTGCCGGTTTGGGCCGCCCCCATCACATCGCGACCCGACAAGACCACCGGAATGGCCTGCTCCTGGATCGGGGTCATGGATTCGTAGCCCATTTCGGCCACGGCGCGTGCCAGCTCGGGGGCCAGCTGAAGGTTTGAAAAAGAACTCATGGATGTCGCCATTGTCTCACCCCGGGGGTGGCGGCCCCGCAACAGGGGGGCATCAGGCCTTGGGCAGGGTCACACCCACTTGGCCTTGGTACTTGCCGCCGCGGTCCTTGTAGCTGGTCTCGCAGACCTCATCGCTCTCAAAGAACAGCACCTGGGCACAGCCCTCACCGGCGTAAATTTTGGCCGGCAGCGGGGTGGTGTTGGAAAACTCCAGGGTCACATAACCCTCCCACTCGGGCTCAAAGGGTGTCACATTGACAATGATCCCGCATCGCGCATAGGTGCTTTTTCCCAAGCAAATGGTCAGCACATTGCGCGGAATGCGGAAGTACTCCATGGTGCGCGCCAGGGCAAAGCTGTTGGGCGGGATGATGCACACATCAGCGGTGATGTCCACAAAACTCTTTTCGTCAAAGTTCTTGGGGTCGACCACCGTGCTATAGATGTTGGTGAACACCTTGAACTCTGGGGCGCAGCGGATGTCATAGCCATAGCTGCTGGTGCCGTAGCTGACGATCTTTTGCCCATTGACCTCGCGCACCTGGCCGGGCTCGAAAGGCTCGATCATGCCGTGCTGCTGCGCCATGCGGCGAATCCATTTGTCTGATTTGATGCTCATGGCCTTATTTTAGGTGCCGCGCAGCGGACTCGCCCCAGGGGGCTGGGTCCGCCAAAACCGCTACAGTCTGGCCCCATGAAAGACCCTGCAACCACCCAACCTGTGTGGGACGTCATCGTGGTGGGGGGCGGCAATGCCGCCTTGTGCGCCGCATTGACCGCCTGCGAAGCCGGTGCCCAAGTGCTGCTGCTCGAAGCCGCCCCCAAAGAATGGCGCGGCGGCAACTCGGTGCACACCCGCAACCTGCGCTGCATGCACGATGCCCCCGAAGACGTGCTCACCGAGGCCTACCCAGAAGAAGAGTTCTGGCAAGACATGTTCAAGGTCACAGCGGGCAAAACCACCGAACACCTGACCCGCTTGGTGATCCGCGAGTCCTCGCGCTGCCGCGATTGGATGCGCAGCCACGGCGTTCACTTTCAGCCCTCGCTGTCAGGCACCTTGCACCTGTCGCGCACCAATGCCTTTTTCATGGGCGGGGGCAAGGCCTTGGTCAATGCCTATTTCCGCAGCGCCGAGAAGCTGGGCGTGGACATCGCCTACAACACCGAGGTGGACCGCTTGGAATGGGACGGCCCGCGTTTTGTCGCCGCTTGGGCTGGGGAGCGGCGTTTTGCCGCCCGCGCCTGTGTGGTGGCTTGCGGTGGCTACGAATCCAACATCCCCTGGCAGCGCGAGGCCTGGGGCCAAAACCAATGGGGCGAGTGGACCGCCGACAACTTTTTGATCCGTGGCACGCGCTTCAACATGGGCGTGTTGCTCAAGCACATGCTGGCCAGCGGGGCCGACGCGATTGGCGACCCCACCCAAGCGCATTGCGTGGCCATTGACGCCCGCGCGCCCTTGTTTGACGGCGGCATCACCACCCGCTTGGACTGCGTCTCCCTGGGCATCATGGTCAACCAGCACGGCCAGCGTTTTTATGACGAGGGCGAGGACTTCTGGCCCAAGCGCTATGCCATTTGGGGCCGCTTGATCGCCGGCCAGCAAGGCCAAATTGGCTACGCCATCATCGACGCCAAGGCCGTGGGCCGCTTCATGCCATCTGTGTTTCCGCCCATCGTCGCCAATTCTTTGCCCGAACTGGCGGGCAAACTGGGCCTGGACCCAGATACCTTGGTGGACACCGTGGCGCGCTTCAACGACGCCTGCGTCGAAGGCGATTTTGACCATGCGGTGCTCGACAACTGCCACACCCAAGGCATCACTCCGGCCAAAACCCATTGGGCGCGGCGCATCGACACGCCGCCCTACCACGGCTATGCGCTGCGACCGGGCATCACCTTCACCTACCTCAGCGTCAAGGTCAATGACCAAGCGGCGGTGTTTGTGCGCGGCGAACCCAGCCCCAACTTGTTCGCTGCGGGCGAGGTGATGTCAGGCAATGTGCTGGGCCAAGGCTACACGGCTGGGGTGGGCATGACCATTGGCACCATTTTTGGCCGTGTGGCTGGGCAATACGCGGCGCAAGCTGCCTTGCACTCGGGGGTGAACCATGTCGCAGCTTGAATCTTTGCAAAACTTGACCGATCAAGCGCGCGCTTTGGCACAAGGCCCTGCAGGCCTGAACATGGGTCCGGCCGAAACCGAGGTGGCGCGCATCATGCAAATTTGTAACGCCTGTCGCTACTGTGAAGGCTTTTGCGCGGTATTTCCGGCCATGACACGGCGACTGGAATTCACCGCCGCTGACACCCACTACCTGGCCAATTTGTGCCACAACTGTGGCGCTTGTTTGCACGCTTGCCAATACGCACCGCCCAACCCCTTTGGCGTGAACGTGCCCCAATCATTGGCGCAAGTGCGCGTGACCACCTACCAGCAATTTGCCTGGCCGCGTGCTCTGGGCAGCCTGTACCAACGCAATGGCCTGACCTTGGCTTGGGCCTTGACCCTGTCGCTGGCTTTGTTTTTGATCGCCACCATGCTGGTGCAAGGCACATGGTGGCAACGCATCGAAGACGGCAACTTCTACGCCATCTTTCCCCATGGCCTGCTGGTGTGGATGTTTGCCCCCGTGTTTGGCTTCAGCGTGATCGCGTTGGGCCTGGGGGTGCGCGACTTTTGGCGCGCCGTGCTGCCCATGGATGGCACGCAACCAGCGCCCATCCACAGCGCGGCCAGCGCCGAAGCCGCCCATGACGCGTTGCGCCTCAAGTACCTGGATGGCGGCCACGGCTTGGGTTGCAACGAGACCGATGACAGCACCACCCTGTGGCGCAAGCGCTTTCACCATGCAACGTTTTACGGTTTCATGCTGTGCTTTGCGGCCACCAGTGTGGCCACGCTCTACCACTATGTGTGGGGCTGGGTGGCGCCCTACCCGGTGACCAGCCTGCCGGTGCTGTTGGGCACGGTGGGGGGCATGGGTTTGGTCGTTGGCCCCGTGGGTTTGTTGTGGCTCAACCTGCAACGCCACCCCGAGCACGGCGACGCCGCCCAAAAACCCATGGACCGCGCCTTCATTGGGCTGCTGTTTTTGTGCGGCGCCAGCGGCCTGGCCCTGTTGGCCCTGCGCGAAACCGCCGCCCTGCCGCTGACTTTGGCCATCCATTTGGCGGCGGTCATGGCGTTTTTCCTGACCATGCCGTATGGCAAGTTTGCCCACGGCATCTACCGGGTGGCGGCCTTGCTCAAGTTTGCGATTGAAAAACGCCTGCCCAACCGCTTGCGCCTGGGCTCAGAATAAATTCCACAGAAACGGAGCCTTCGCGCCCCGGATTTCAAACACCCCAGCAACAGGACATCACCATGGACATGCAACTCAACGACAAAACCGCCTTGGTCACCGGTGCCTCTGTGGGCATTGGCGAAGGCATCGCCCTGGCCTTGGCGGCCGAGGGCGTTCAATTGGCTTTGACGGCGCGCCGCTTGGACAAGCTCCAGGCCGTGGCTGCGGCCATCGTGGCCGCTGGTGGCAAAGCCCCCGTGCTGATCGCCCAAGACATGTACGCCGAAGACGCTCCCCAACAACTGAGCCAAGCGGCCCTGAAAGGCCTGGGCCGGGTCGATATTTTGATCAACAACGCGGGCGGTTCGCGCAGCTTCAAAGACCTGCATGTGAGCGAGGCCCAGTGGCAAGAGGCGATGACGCTGAACTTTCACCGCCCGCGCCAACTCGCCGACGCCTTGATCGATCAAATGATCACCCACAAATGGGGCCGCATCATCAACATCACCGGCAAAAGTGAGCCCGACCATGTGAACGGCGCTTTTTGCGCCAAAGCGGGTATGCATTCGTGGGCCAAGGGCTTGTCGCGCATGGTGGGGCCCCACGGCATCACCGTCAATTGCGTGCCGCCCGGGCGCATTCACTCTGAGCAAATTTTCCGCAACTACACCCCTGAATACCGCCAGTGGCAGTGCGACAACGAAATCCCCATGGCGCGCTATGGCGAGCCTGAAGACATGGCCAATTTGGTCACCTTTTTGGCTTCCCCCCGGGCCAGTTACATCACCGGCGCGGTCATACCGGTCGACGGCGGTTTGCGCCGCTACCAGTTTTGAGCCTTGCCCCAGCCGAAACACGCTGACCACCCATTTGATCCACCGCAAGCCCCATGCCCCACACCGCCCCATCCTTTGACTCGCTGTCGCGCCGTGATTGGCTCCTGGGTGCTGGGGCATTGGCCTTGGGCGCCACCTGGGGCCGCGCACAGGCCAGCAACTGGCCGACCAAGCCGGTGCGGTTTTTGGTGCCCTTTGCCCCGGGTGGCACCAGCGAGATCGTCGCCCGATTGGTGGCCGCAGAGCTGACCAAGTCCTTGGGCCAATCGGTGTTTGTAGAGAACAAGCCCGGAGGCGCTGGCACCGTGGCCATGGTCGAGGCGGCCAAGTCTGCGCCCGATGGCCACACCCTGATCTTGGGCCACGTGGGCACGCTGGCGGTCAACCCGTACATGCTGAGCAACCAACCCTACGACGTGAACAAAGACTTCATGCCGGTGACCCTGTTGGCCAAGGTGCCCAATGTGTTTGTGATTCACCCCGACGTGCCGGCCAAAACATTTCAAGAGTTCATCGCCTACGCCAAGAAAAACCCGGGCAAACTCGACTACGGCTCGGCTGGCAACGCCAGCGCGGGTCACTTGGCCATGGAGTACTTGAAGCTCGTCACAGGCATCTCCCTCACCCACATCCCCTACCGCGGAACCGGCCCGCAATTGGCCGACTTGCTGGCCGGTCGCACCCATGCTTCGTCAGCGGGCTTGCCCGCTTTGGGCGCCCACATCCGTGCGGGCAAATTGCGCGCGATTGCGGTGGGCACCCAGCAGCGCATCTCGGGCTTGCCCGACATCCCCACCGTGGCCGAAATGGGCTTCAAAGATTTTGAAACTGCCCAGTGGTACGGCATCTTGGTGCCGGCTGGCACACCCACCGATGTGGTGAAAAAAATCCAAGAAGAAAGCCTCAAAGCGCTCAAGTCCAGTGCCGTGACCGAGCGCTTTGCCACCGACAACGCGGTGGGCGGCGGCGGCCCGCCCAGTGAATTTGCGGCCTACATCGCCAAAGAGCAAAAGATTTGGAGCCGCATCGTCAAAGACGCCCAAATTCGCGCCGATTGAACCTCAACCAGCTGCTTCACACCGCAGACCCGGAGAACCCCATGACAACCCCCAAACCCAAGACCTACGACCCCGCATTGCACCCGGTCAAAGCAGAGACCGCCATGCGCGACCTGGGCCAGTGGCCGATCCAAAAATTCCACGTCAGCCATGCGGCCACCTCGGCGTTCAAGGGCGAGGGCCTGCGCCCCTATATCGTTTACCGCGATTTGGGTGCCAAGGAGGCCACCGGTGGCTTGGTCGATGCCCACATCAATGCGCGCGGTCGCCCGTTTGACCCAGACGCTGTGAGCAAGCGCCACTTCCATGACGTCAAGTTTCAAATGGTCTATGTCCTCAAAGGCTGGAACCGGGTCGAATTTGAAGGCCAAGGCGAACACATGATGGTCGCAGGCAGTTGCTGGATACAACCGGCGGGCATCAAACACACGGTGCTCGAATATTCAGACGACCTTGAGGTGCTGGAGATCATCATCCCCGGCACCTTTGACACCGTCACCGTCGACGAGCCGCCCGGCTTCGATTGATCAATCGCTGCAGCAACCCCTGGCGTTGGGGTTGCCTGCGTGGGTTCAAGGCGCGCTGCCCAAGGCCTCGCGGTCCAAGGATTGGGCGGCTTGGCTCAATGCCTGCAACAGATAGTTGGCGTCATTGCTGCCAAGCAAAATGCGCGCGCCCTGGACCACCAATTGCGCCACCGGTGGCCCGCCGGCGTCGCCACACACAAAGTGCTTGCCAGCCGCCACCGCCGCCTTCAAGCTGGTGTCGTAAGCCGCCAAGATGCGCGGATGGCGCAACTCGCCAGGGATGCCCAACTCCAAGCTCAGGTCCATCGGCCCCATCATCAAAGCGTCCACGCCCGGCACAGCGGCAATCGCCTGGGCATGGTCCAACCCAGACTGGGTTTCGATCATGGCCACCACCATCAGCGCCGCATTGCGCTGCACCAGCGACGCTTTGGCGGGCAGCCGTTGATAGCCCGACGTGGGCCCCAAAGCGGCCATCGATCGATGGCCCAGGGGTGGGTAGCGGCACAGGGCCACGGCCAGTTCGGCCTCTGCAGCGCTGTTGACATGCGGCAAGATGATGCCCTGCGCGCCCGCATCGAGCACCGGTCCGATCGCGCCCACGGTGGCGCTGTGCACCCGCACCCAGGGCGTGAGCCCACAAGCCAAGGCCATTTGGCACAGGTCGGTGACTTCGCGCAGCGAATACATGCCGTGTTCGGCATCAATGTAAAAACCATCGAAGCCCGCGACCTTGAGCATTTGCACCACGTCGATGTGGTGGCTCAAACGCAGGGACATCAGTTTGGCCGTGTGACCTGCCGCGAGTTTTTGTTGCAAGGGGTTGTGCATGGGGGCTTTCGGTGGTCGTTAAACCTTGATCACTGGCGGCGCATAACCACGCGCGGCAAAACCCGCATCCACCGTGATCACATGGCCCGAAATGGCACTGGCCTTGGGCGAGCATGCAAAAGTCACCACATCGGCAATTTCGTCGGGTTGGATCAAATGCCCACGCGGGAAATGCGCAGTCAGCTCGCGCCAGCGGTTTTCGTCGCCCAGCTCCTGGGTGGCACGGCGCTTCAAGGTGCGCTTGGCTTTTTCGGTCTCGACCCAACCCGGGCTCACACCCAAGATGCGCACGCCATGGTCCAAGCTGACACTGCCCAAGGTTTTGGTCAGCGCCACCAAGGCCGCGTTGCCCATGGAGCCCGCAGCATAGGCGTACTCGAGTTTTTCAGCGCCAATGCCGATCACATTGACAATGACGCCCCGTTGGCGCTTGAACATCTCACGGTAGACGGCGCGGGTGAGGTTGATGTAGCCAAAAATTTTTAGCTCCCAGCCCTGTCGCCAGGTCGGTTCGTCCACCTCAAACAAAGTGCCGCGCGGCGTGTTGCCCGCGTTGTTGACCAAAATATCCAATGGCCCACAGGCAGCGGCCAACTGATCGGCCACCCCAGGCTGGCTCAAATCCAGCGCATGGGTGTGCACCGTCACGCCATGGGCTTGATGCAGTTCTTGGGCCAAGGCGGCCAACACCTCGGGGTTGCGTGCGGCCAGGTGCAGGTTGCAACCCTCACGGGCCAAGGCCACGGCAATGGCGCGGCCAATGCCTTGCGACGCACCCGTGACCAGCGCGGTTTGTTGTTTCAATCCCAAATCCATGGTCGGCCTCAGGCGCGCGGTGGGCGCAATTCAATCAAATCGGGGCTGTTGCTGGGCTTGCAGGACACCGCATACACCACCCCATCGGCCACATCTTGCGCCGAGATGGGCTTGAACGGCCGGGCCGCCAAGGCCTTGAGCACCTCGGGGTGGGTGATGCCCTTGCGCATATCGGTATCGACCATGCCGGGGGCGAGTTCGGTGACCCGCACATTGGCGCTTTTGAGCTCCAAGCGAAAGCCTTTGGCAAATGCCGACACCGCATGTTTGGTGGCGGCGTACACCACCGCATGCATGCCCACATTGCGCGCCGAACCCGAGGTGACAAAAATCATTTGTCCGCCCCCACGCGCCACCATGTGTTGCGCCACCTCACGCGAAATGTCATAACAGGCGATCACATTGGTGGCAAACATTTGCTCGCATTCTTCGACCGGCATGTCCAAAATCGGCGCGTAGTTCAAGATGCCCGCGTTGTTGACAAACACATCGGCATCGTGCGCGGTTTGCGCCAACTGACGCACAAACGGCTTGTCATTCAAGTCGCCAGCCAAGGCCACCACTTGCACGCCTTTGTCTCGGCATTCCTGGGCCACGGCCTCAAGCTCGGCCACTTTGCGCCCAGTCAAGACCAGGTGCACGCCGCATTGGGCCAAAGAAATGGCACAGGCTCGGCCAATGCCAGCACTGGCACCGGTGATCAAGGCGCGCTTGCCGCGCATGGCGTTGAGGTTATCGAGCATGGGGCGCTCCACCGGCGGGGTCGGGCGTGCCCTTGGGCGGCTCGTTGAGGTTGATCGTGTCGTAATTGGCTGGGATGATGACTTCCAAAATTTCCAGGTCATCGGAAAAGCCCAGCACCGTGTGTTTGATGCGTGGCGGCTGCAACCAGCAGCTGCCCTCTTTCATCACAAACTCGCCGTGGCCTTCAAACTCACTGCGCACCCAACCCTTGAGCACGTACACCATTTGGTAGTGCACATTGTGAAAGTGGCGGTGCGCAATTTCGGCAGGGTCATAAGGTTTGGCGCGGCGGTTGACGTGCACGTCGACCATGCCACCTGTGGCCTCGATCATGCCCATGTCACGCGACAAGGCCCAAGGCCGAAACCCATCGGTTTTGAAAGAACCTTCGCTGAGGTGGCTGACGTGAAAAGCCTGGGGTGGCCATTCGGGATAAGGGCTGGCCTTTTTATCTTGGGGATAGTCCGCTTCTTTGTAAACTTTAAAGTCCCTGGGCGCTGTTTTTTCCATTTTGATTATCTCGTATCGTGGGATTTTTTCATCTTATGTTAATCTCATTTCAGTGTCAATCTGGAGAACAAGCATGACCATTCACAACAAGTCCATCCTCATCACTGGCGCCGCTTCCGGCATCGGCAAGGCCTGCGCCGAATTGTTTGCGCGCGAAGGGGCGCGTTTGGTTTTGGCCGATCGGAATGAGGCCGCGCTGCAAACGCTGGGTGCCTCCCTGCGCAGCAGCGCGCCATCGGTGCACACCATGGGCTTTGATGTGGGCGACTCCAGCCAATGCCGTGCACTGGTCGATCTCACCGTGGCGCAGCATGGCCGCATCGATGTGTTGATCCATGCCGCAGGCATTTGCCTGGCTTGCCCGTTGCTGGAGATGAGCGACGACCAATGGCGCGAGACCTTGCGGGTCAATTTGGACGGCAGTTTTTTCATCACCCGCGAAGTGGCCAAGGCCATGGTGCCCCAAAAAAGCGGCACCATGGTGCTGCTCACCTCTGACCGCGGTTTGTATGGCAGCCAAACCTATGCGCATTACGCGGCCTCCAAAGGCGGCATGATCGCGCTGACCAAAAGCCTGGCCCTGAGCCTGGGCCAATATGGCATCACCGTCAATGGCTTGAACCCCGGCATGACCGACACGCCCTTGGCACGCGACGCCAACCCGCACCTGTGGGACGAAAAAATTGCCCTCGATGTGCTGGGCAGCGCCAACTTGCCCGAGCAAGCGGCACAAACTGTGTTGTTCTTGGCGGGCGTGGGCGGCAGTTTCACCACGGGACAAATTTTGGGCACCCGTTTGCGCCACGGCCAATAAACACCTCAACCGCACGCACAGAAAGTCAACCATGCTCCAAGGAAAATCTGCCCTGATCACCGGCTCGTTGGGGGGCATTGGTTTTGAAATCGCTGCGGCCTTGGCGCGCAAAGGTTGCAACGTATTGATCAATGGCTTTGGCGAAGCAGACCTGATCCAAAACCAGTTGCAGTTGCTGCGCGA